>Ga0307374_10001379_pt1 | contig 45009 bp, 38 predicted proteins | sample OX3MG_FD_202532 | JGI IMG/M metagenome (GOLD analysis project Ga0307374, IMG submission 202532) | Soil microbial communities from Risofladan, Vaasa, Finland - OX-3 | ecosystem: Environmental > Terrestrial > Soil > Coastal area > Acid sulfate soil | place: Finland: Risofladan, Vaasa | collected...
TGATTGAACGCCTTTGGAAATTCGTGAAGAAAGCGGTTCTCAACTCGCGACATCAGCCATCGTTTGCGCACTTCCAATCCACAATCGACCAATGCTTGGACCAGCTTTCAACGACCCACAAGCCCGAACTGGAGACCTTGATCACCCTCAAATTTCAGTCTTTCAAAAATGTTTCAATCCTGGCAGCATGAAGTATATCAAATACCATGCCGCGGACCGCGAGGCGCCGGGCCTGGATTTTACGGCTCGCGGCCGGCTTGGCCCCTCCGCCGAGCCGTCTGCTACGCGATCGAGGTTATAAATCATGGAAATCGCCTGCCGGATTGCCGCCCGACGAGCGGGCTCGGCTCGCCCCGCGTGTGTTGGCACGTGTGTTGGCAGGCAGCTCAACGCTATCTGATCGGCCGCGGGCCAACCAGCTTCGCCTTCAAGCCGTCGATCGGCGACAATGGCCCAACCCAGACGCCCGCGCGCCGCTCGCCGAAAGGCTGGGCGTTTGGTTTTGCCCGCTGCACACCCGGCGCCTCGGCATCCCAAACGCTGGGTGTCTGGCTTTGCCGTTAGGTAAAAACAACGCTCAGCGTGAGGTAGGACGCCTCTTTTCTCCAAGACCAATTTCAGCCCCTACAGGAACTGAACGACGTTTTTGTCCGAAAGGCGAGCGAATTCACCGTATTTCGCTTGGAATGGCGCAATTGCACCCGCTTGAACAGGGATTTGTCCTCGCTTCAATTGGCGACTGCTGTTCGCGGCTGCACCGCGCCTGCCGCTTTGACACCCAACTGCGTCGGCCGGCCTCCTCCGTTCCCTTCACGCAGCTCTCTGCCGCGACAATCGCCTGCTCCGCTCTCGTCAACCAACCTCAGTCAGCGTCCGCGGTTCCGTGGGAGAATGTTTTTGTACGGGACGGACTTTGTTCTGCCGGCCCGGGAATTCTATCGTCACGGTGGCACATTAAGCAGCTGCATGATCACGCTATTCGGAACAAATAATAACACAAAGCCATGTAGGACCATGCTTACCTTTCCGCCGATCAAGCCGGTTAGCATCGCGACAGGTATAAATAGCAACTGCCTCCAGATTGTGGGCGACTCAGGTATTGCGTAGCGCTCGCGTACGTGGGGCCAACTGACGCCAACTCCGACCGCGCAGGCCGCCCCTCCGACACACCCGAGCGCGAAGAAGAACGCCTTCCCGTACATCGATAGCCCGACTCGCTTACCGCAGACAAAAAAGCCCGAATAAAAGCGCGAGTTGGTTCGCGGATGGACGGCCTCCTGATGAGTCGTCGCGCCACCGACAAGCATCGCGGTTATTAGTGCAAACATCGACCTTAATGTAAACTGAAAAGCCCGTTCGCGAGACGGAAACGCGCGACCAACACATTCTTCAGGGGGCGGAACGAATTCATTCATCTTGTGCCTTCCATCCAACAATGCATTGCGTCAGCCATCATTTCAAAGGAAAAACGCCGGTTCATGAGCTTGCGCCCTGACCACGTCAAACGAGTCTATGAAAGCCGACGCTTCGCGCCATCTGGCTTTCAAACAATTCGCAGGCACAACGAACACGCGACCATCACGGTACAACATCTGCAAACGCTATGACAAATACGTGCGTCACAGCAATATCCCGCTGCGCCAAGCCCAGCAAAACGGAGATCCTAGTATCTTGCCGGCGTACGCTGCGCAGTCGGACGGGCTCATGGAGTCTTCGCAGCCTCCCGTGAATAGCATCTTATACGCTGTATCGCAACGGGCAATTGCAGACACCCACGATTCTACCGCGGAGGCTCACGCCGCACGGAGACAAAATGTTGGCCACGGAGACTTGAAAGAGATGTGAACAGACGTGTACTCACCGGCAGTCTGGGAGGAATCGCCCATGCCTGGGTGTGCTCGCCGCGAAATCGTCGATGAATCGGTCGTCGGCGTCGATCATTGCACGTCGCGGTGCGTGAGACGCGCCTTGCTCCGCGGCGAGGATCGTGTGAGCGGGCGCAACTTCGATCATCGCAACGCGTGGCTCGGGAGAGCGGCTGGAGACGCTCGCCGGCGCGTTCGCCATCGACGTGCTCGGCTTCTCCGTGATGTCGAACCACATGTTCTCGTGGTTGATGCGCGCCTTGCGCGAGCCGATCGCGCGACGCGCGATTCGCCAGGATCGTGTGACGGGTCGCTTTTGGGAAGGACGCTTCGAATGCCAGGCGCTGCTCGACGTATTCGAGCAAAGGCGGCTTTCTCTACTGTTTGCCGCCAGCTTTAGCTGGTGGTATTCGAGCAAAGGCGCCTGTTGTCTTTTAGCCGGCTTCAGCCGGCTTGTGCAGGTCTTCAGACGCACGGCAGCGGCCTGCCGTCGTCATCGAAGCCCATTTGTTTCAATCGGCGCTTGGTTGTTTCCCGCGCATGATGGTTTTTCTGTTTCGCAGCACAATCCAACACCGAAGGAAGTAGGCGCTTGCCGAAGCCCGCGACGTCCTCCTTCAAGAAAAAGCCGGCTGGACGACGTTTCATGGTTGGCTTTCTTACCACCAGCTAAAGCTGGCGGCAAGCGAGCGGGTCGTCATTCCGGCGGACGATACAACAATTACGGGTTCCTCTTCTCTGTTCGGAGATTTGCCCTTGGATGAGCGTTCGATGCGCGCCGTCTATGTGCCGACGAATCGCACTTGTTCAAGATCGCCAGGCAGCGCTAACGCCAAATCAGACGTCAATTGACGCACGCCGCCATCCGGGCTTGTCCCGGTGGAGCGATGATCGAAAGCTAGCCGGGCGCCAAAATATTCGACGTTGTTTTCTGCACTTTCGCGATATCAGCCGCCGCCGTCGGCGGCTGATATCGCGAAAGTGGAAAGCGGAAAAAGGTTAGAAGCGTGAACCGTCGTTCTAGCTTTCAATCATCGCCCGACGGAGGCAAGCTCCGTCGTGGCGGAAAGAAATCGCAATAACTCGCAGCGACTTGCAAGTGTTTCTTTGGCGACCGAGGCTCTGCCGCCAGGCGCCCTAACGATCCGGCATTCTTCCTGTCGCGTGTGACAGCGTGTTAGCGAAACAGCACGAACTCGCCATCCTTCGTCACCACCCCGGCCGCGCCGTTGCCCGCGCTTTTGGCGGAGCCGGGCTTCCCCATTGGCCGGCCGCGGTTGTCGTAAAGCTGCCAGCCCAACTGGCCGTCCTTTTTCCAAGCGACGAGCGTGTTGCCGGCCGAATCGCTCAAGGCCAGCACGCCCGTGCGGATGCCGCACTTGCCGGGCGTCTTGATTTCCTCGTCCGATTGCATGGCGCCGTCCGCGCCGAGACGGGCGAAATAAATCTCGCCGCGCGTGGGCCAGGCCGCGACGTAGCCGTCGGCGACGGCCGAGATCGAGTAATACGTCATCGGGCAAGCATCGGTTTTCCACGACTCGCTGCCGACGCGCGTGCGAGACGATTGGTTGTGCTCCTGATCCCAGAGCACCAAATACATGTCGCGGTCGTTGTTGGTTTCTTCGCGGTACAAAATCGCCAGCTTGCCGCCCGCGCCGTAGGTGCAGGCCGTCGTGCAACAGTTACACGGGTTGAAGGCGGGATCGATCTCCATGGTCTCGCCGAACGACGCTCCGTTGTCGTGCGAGATGTTGGCATAGAGCTTGTCCGCAAGCCAGCAAGCAGTGACGTTGCCTTGTTCGTCGGCGGCCAGCGAGTAGCCCTCGCTCGGTTTGCGATTGATGCTCCTGGCCGGCGAGAAGCTATCGGCCCCTGGTTCGAGCCGGGCATAGTAAAAGCCCCATTGCTCTTTGGGCAGCTTCAGCTTCCAGGCGTTCGTGCCCAGCGCCAGGTGGACGTGCCCGGCTTGGCTGACGGCCATGTCCCACGCGGTGAACTCCAAGCCGGGCTTGCGCGAAGCTCGATCGACGACCGAAATCGGTTCGCCGAACGTTTGGCCGTTGTCGGTTGATTTAAGGTAGACCGGCCCGTCGGGCGAATCGCACACGAGATGAATCGCTCCATCGGCGCCGCAGCGGGCGACGACGGGCTGGCGATGGCCGGGGACCGATCTCGGCACGATCGGACTCTTCTCGGCGGCTGCGCTTGCAGCCGGCAACGAAACGAAGCCCAGAACGATCAGCAGCATGGGGCGGACCGCAAGTTGGCGTCTTTGCATCACGGCAATCTCCTGTTCTTGTTGGCAAAACTTCGAAGCAGTTTGGCGTACCCCAGCTCGCTGGCGGCTCTTCAAGTCTGAGTTGACAGGTGAGCGGGCGCTCTTTTACTTAGCCCAGGCATTTATGCCTGGGATCCGGGAAAGATTTTACCCCCGATCGTGGGGAGGGTCGTGTGTGCCTCGCGAATTCCCAGGCGTAAACGCCTGGGCTAGAGAAAAGTTTTCCGGGTTGATTCATCGAACGAAAGATGCCCCGTCGTGGCCGAACAAAAACAGGACAAACGATCTCGTTACAGAATCACGATTTTGCGCAGCCTAGGCTCAGCCGCCAGCCACCCGACTGTCAAAATGGCTTCGAAGAGGCAACAACCATCCGAACAGCGGGAAGGGCGCCGCTTCTACTTGTTGCTTCCTCGAAAGCCGAACCCCTGCCCCGAGCCAGCTTCCTTCCACTCGACTTTGCGTTCGAATCGATCGCCCCGCGAGCACGATACATTCCATTCTAGCTGCTCATAGCCGCGGCGGAGGGCGACGATCCGGTGTTCGCCGGGCGGGAGGCGAATGATCGCCGGATCGTCGGCGGGAATGTCGACCGGCCGGCCGTCGACGTCCAGCCGGCTGCCTTGCCGCTGGTCGACGGGCCAATCGAGTTCCAGCGTCGCGGGCCGCATCAAAAATGCTAACAGACCGATCACCGGAACGCTCACGGCAACCCCTAGGCCCACGCCGAGCAGCCAATTCTTTTTGCGGGCGTCCATCGTCGCCAGCCGGCCCGCCGGAGCGCCGGCCGGCTTGGTCGCCGGCGCCGATTTGGGCTCGGCGGGCGCCGGGCGATCGATGACGACTGCCGCCGGCGATTCCGGCGCCGGCGCCGTTGCGGGCGTTGCGGCCGTTTGGCGAGGCCGCGCCGGAATCGTTTGCACCGCGATCGAAGCTACGGCGGAGTCGGCTGCGACACGGGGCGCCTCGTCGGAATTCGACAGTTGGCTGAAGAACGACCCCAGGCCATCGTCGTTGCGCCGCGGTTCGTCGAGTGGCGCGGGAAACGGCGTTTCGGAAACCGCGGGCGCCGGAATGACGGGCGCCGAAGCATTCGGCGGCGGGGGCAGCGGCGGCGGAGTCGGCTGCGCCTGTTTGCCTTCGGGCGTAAACGGAAACAACGCTTCGGCGACTTCCGCCGGCGACTGATAGCGCTCGTCGGGACTGCGCTTGAGCATCTTGGCGACGACGCGATCGAGCCCGGGGGGAAGCTCTTCGCGAAAGCCCGAAGGCGCCGGCGCGTCTTGCGTGACGCGAGCCACCAGCTTTTCGGCGTAGTTCGCGCCCTCGAAAGGCAGTCGCCCAGAGAGCAGCTTGAACAGCGTACAGCCGAGGCTGAAAATATCCGAGCGGACGTCGGCCAACTCGGTCTGCTCCACCTGTTCCGGGGCAATATAGTCGGCCGTGCCCATGATCTGCCCCGCTTCGCGCAGGGCCGCCTCTTCGGGCGATTCGGCGCCCATCAGCCGGGCCAGGCCGAGGTCGAGAATCTTGACCGACGGGCGGCTGAAGGGCTGCGGATCTTCGACGAGCAAGTTTTCGGGTTTGATATCGCGATGCACCAGGCCGCGTTCGTGGGCGTGCTGCAAGCCGATCGCCGCCTGCCGGATGCACTCGCAGGCCCAATCGATCGGCAGCGTTCCGTATTTTTGCAGCCAGACTCGCAGGTCCTGCCCGCGGCCGTACTCCATGACCAGAAAGTGCGTGCTGCCGACGCAGTCGGCGTCGTAGGCGGCGATGATGTTCGGATGGCTGAGCGCGCAGAGCAGCCGCACTTCGGCCTTGAAGCGGGTCATGGCCAGCGGGTTCGAGACGATCGACTTGTTCATCACCTTCAGTGCGACCACGCGGTCGGTCATGGCGTGATGGGCCGTAAATACCACGCCCATGCCGCCGCCCCCCAAGCGATCGAGCAGCTTGTACTTGCCCATGAACAGCGTGTGGCGACCGCCGAGCAACTGCCTGGCTTGCCAATCGGTGATCCAGCCCAACGCCGTGAATTCTCGGGCCCACTCGGCGGCCGTCCGCTCGGGGGCCTCAGCCAGCCGGCGCTCGGCTTGGGTCCATTGTTCGCTCGACAGCAAGCGGCTCTTCTCGAGGAGCGTAAAAAAGTCTGGACCCGTCGTCACATCCACCGCGGCTTCTCCGTGGCAGCGAATCTTCGCAATCGCCGTCGCCTCGAGTGCTCTGCCAGCCAAGTTTTGACGAATGCTAGCGGCCAGGGGGGCTGGCGGCAGAGCCTAGGCGAAGCCCCAGTTCGCTGGGGCATCGCTTCGCTCTGCCGCCAGCCACCCCCGCTGCTTGAAATTGCCAACCCCAATTCCTAGACCTGACAATGCACTAGGCCTCTAGCCGAGTATAACCGGCGTGGCCTTCGAATGCGCAAGCCGGGTCGGCCTGGCCGTTTCCAGCCGCCCCCCCGGCGGATGCCCGCCCTTGGCATTCCGCCGCGCGGAATTGTAACCTGATCTGCTGCGGACGCCACTCGGCGGGTGAGGGTCGTCCGGCGGGCTGCAACGAAAATAATCATCTCAGCGATAGACGTTCACAGGAGCCGCGCAACGATGGCAACGGTCAAGATGGTCGAATACGAGCACGCCAGCGCCGAGGTCAAAGCCGTCTACGACGACATCATGGCCACTCGGAAGATCGATTGGATCAATAATTTTTGGAAAGTGCTGGCCCATCATCCGCCCACGCTCAAGCGCACCTGGGAAAGCCTCAAAGAGGTGATGGGGCCCGGCGCCCTCGACCCGCTGACCAAAGAGCTGATCTACCTGGCGGTCAGCGCCTCGAACCAATGCGGCTATTGCACTGCGTCGCACACGGCGGCCGCTCGCAAGGCCGGCATGACCGACGGGATGCTCGGAGAGCTGATGGCCGTGGTCGGCATGGCCAACGAAACGAACCGCCTCGTCAGCGGCTATCTGGTGGAAATCGACGAGCGGTTCCGCACGCCTCGGCCGCCCAAGTCGCCAAATTTGTAGCTTTGAGCCCGATGAGATATCATCGGATTCGCAGTTTTCGCTAGTGCGTCTTGAACTGGAGATCCTCATGCTCCGGGTTGCAAGAGTCCGCCTTTGCCAGTCAGCAACCCTCGGCTGGCTGATCGCGGCCGCCATCGCCGGCTTGCCGTTCCTCGCCCGTGCGGCAGATGCTGCGCAAAAAGGCTCGCGAGAACAGGAGAAAGCGGGTCGGAAACAAGCTGCGTCGGGACGGTTGAACGAGACGGCGGCTGACGAGGAAGGCTTGCCGCCGGACGGCGGCTCGAAGCAAATCGAGAAAACCGGCGCCGGCGAAGAAGACGTCGACTACGATCAGCCCGTCCATAAGACCAATGCCGAGTGGAAGAAGCTGCTGACGCGAAAGCAATATCGCGTGACTCGGCTCGGTGAGACCGAACCTCCGTTCAGGGGCAAGTATTGGCGGACCAAGCAGCACGGCACGTACCGTTGCGCGTGCTGCGACGCTCCGCTGTTCAGCTCGGACGCCAAGTTCGACTCGGGCACGGGCTGGCCCAGCTTTTGGGCGCCCGTCAAAGACAAGCGGATCAGCGGCCGACCCGACCTCAGCGACGGCAGCTTGCGGATCGAAGTGCTTTGCACGCGCTGCGACGCCCATTTGGGCCACGTGTTCGACGACGGCCCGGCGCCCACCGGCCTGCGCTACTGCATCAATTCGGCCGCGCTCGAACTCCAAGCGACCGCCGGCGCCGGCGGGAATTCCAAGACCGAAAAGTCCAACGCCACGAAAGCCGGGACGAAGGCTCGTTCGAGGCAAGCCCGCACGGGCTCACCGTAGATGTGGCATCCTGCCGCTTTTCTAAACGCGGCAAGGATGCCGCGTCTACGGGAACGCGTCTCGCGGCGTTCCGAGCAGTCGCGCGGCCCTGGCAATACGCTCGTCGATCTATTACCTTCGTACAGCAGTGTAGAAGGTAGAAGCGGCATCCTGCCGCTTTTTTAACACGCGGCAGGGATGCCCCGTCTACGCCCGTCAATCCAGCGAATCTGCATGCGTTTTCACGAGTTATTGCTGAAGAACCTGATCCGCCGCAAGTTGCGTTCGCTGCTGACTATCAGCGGCGTCGCCGTGGCCATCGCCACCGTGGTGACGCTGGTGGGCGTCTCGAGCGGCCTGAAAAAATCGGCGACCGAGGCCTTCCAAAGCCACGGCGTCGACCTGGTCGTGGTGCGCGCGGGGACCGTGCAGCGCGTGGCGAGCAGCATGAACGAAGATTTGGCTGCACGGCTGGCGGCGATGGCCGGAGTGGCCGACGTGGTTCCCTCGCTGACCGACGTCGTTTCGATCAGCGGCGAAGGGCTGGTGGGCGTGCCCGTTCACGGCTGGCCGCCCGATTCGCACGTTTGGGACACGCTGCACGTCGCCGACGGACGCCGCCTGCGGAGCGACGACCGAGGCGACGTCGTGCTGGGCAGTCTGCTGGCCCATAATCTCGAAAAGAGCCTGGGCGACGAAGTCGAAATCGAGCAGCAGAATTTCAAGGTCGTCGGCATCTATGAAAGCTCGAGCGTTTATGAAAGCGGCGCCGCCGTCGTGCCGCTCGCCGATCTGCAGGAATTGATGGATCGCGCGGGGCAGGTCTCCGAGTTCATGCTGATGCTCGACGCCAACCTTGCCAACCGTAAGGCGACGCTCGAAAATCTCAAATCGCAAATTGCCAAGCTGCGCGACGACCGCGGCAAGCCGCTGGGATTGTCCGCCATGGAAACCGAGGACTACGTCAGCCACGATTTGGAGATTCAGTTGGCCGGGGATATGGCCTGGGCCACGTCGTTGATCGCCTTGTCGATCGGATCGGTCGGCGTGCTGAACACGATGCTGATGTCGGTGTTGGAACGCACGCAGGAGATCGGCGTGTTGCGGGCGATCGGCTGGCCGAAGTTGCGAATCATCGAGATGATCGTCGGCGAATCGTGCGTGCTGAGCGTGGCGGGCGCCTGCCTGGGAATGCTGGCCGCCGTGACGCTCACGGCCGCCCTCAGCCGGCTGCCCGCCGCCAGCGGTTTGATTCGCGGCGATACTTCGCTGGGCGTGCTGGCCGCCGGGCTGGCCGTGGCGGGCCTGATGGGTCTCGTCGGGTCGCTGTACCCGGCCCTCCGCGGCGCCGGACTGCGACCGACCGAGGCGTTGCACTATGAATGACATTCGCTTTGCTCGCCGCACGTCCGCCGCGGCGCTGCTTTCGCCAACTTTCCGACGAGGCGTTTCGACATGCGGTTCGTAACGTTCGTCGCCAAGAACCTGATGCGCCGTCCGGGTCGCACGTCGCTAACCGTGTTGGGCATTTCCCTGGCGGTGGCCGCCGCCGTCTCGCTGATCGGCGTCTCCGAAGGCTTCGAGCGATCGTACTTCGAGCTCTACACGGGCTACGGCGTCGATCTGGTGGTGCAGCGGTCCGGGCGGTCGCAGCAAATCGCCAGCGGGTTGAATGAAGATTTGGGCGACCGCATGCGCCGCTTGCCCGGCGTGAAACAGGTCATCGGCGGCCTGGTCGACATCGTCTCGTTCGAGGAGGCCGACCTGTTCGTCGTGCTCGTCAACGGCTGGACCCGCGACTGCCCGACGATCCAGCGTTACAAGATGATCTCTGGGCGGCGGTTCGTTGGCTCCGACCAGGAGGCGGTGCTGTTGGGCAAGACGTTGGCCAGTAATCTCGGCAAGCATGTCGGCGACGACCTCGACCTGTACGGGCGGAAGTTCGAAGTCATCGGCGTCTACCAGAGCCGGAACGTCTATGAAAACAGCTTCGTGCTCATGCCCATCGACGTGCTGCAAAAGCTCACCGATCGGCCCGGCCAGGTGACGGGTTTCACGATCGAAGCCGACCCGCGAGCTACGCCCGAGCAAATCGACGAAATCAAGCGCCGCATCGAAGCGCTGGAACCGCGCCTGGCGGTGCTGCCGACCGCCGAGTTCGTCGGCAGCATCGCCCATATCCGCGCGGCCCAGGCCATGGCCTGGCTGACCTCGACCGTGGCCATGATCCTCGGCGGAATCGGCGTGCTAAACACGATGATCATGTCGGTCTCCGAACGCACGCGCGAGCTGGGCGTATTGCGGGCCATCGGTTGGCCGCGGCGCCGCGTGGTGCGGATGATCCTCTCCGAGTCGGTATTCATCGCGCTGGCCGGTGCGGCGGTCGGCACGGCCGGCGGCCTGCTGCTTCCGGAAATCTTGGGCCGAATTCGCATCACGGCGGGCTTTATCTCCGGGCACGTGGCGCCCGGCATCATCCTCGAAGGCGTCGCGCTCGCGCTGGCGATGGGGCTGATCGGGGCGGCCTACCCGGCCTATTACGGCGCCGGTTTGCATCCGGTCGACGCGTTACGGCATAAGTAACCGCGGCGAGCGTCTGTGCTTGCTTGGCATGATGCTAGCAGCGGGAATGATACTCTCATTGTTTGGATGCGAGAAATCGTCGCCGAGCTCTCCGTGTGCTTGCGGCCGCATCGAATTACGGGTTCCTCTTCTCTGTTCCAGATGGTTCTGAGGTTGCGCTTTTCGTTCGCATGCCATCGTTCTCGATGCAGCTTTACTTGCCGGTCGCAACGCCTGACGAAGCCGGAACAGAGAAGAGGAACCCGTAATTGCCTCGCTTGCGAATTGCCTCATCCTCCAAAAATCAAGATGATCTCTAAAGCTAGCGGCAAGCGTTGCCGGTGCAATTCCGCTCACGGTCATCGAATTTCGCTGCCGGATGGCGCGGCGGCGGCGATTCCACCGATGCGGACTGCATCTGCCGGATGCCACGGCGGTTGCGATTCCACCGACGCGAACTGCGTGTAGGGCCGACCGAGCGGAACGACCTCGACCCTGTTCAGGACTTCGCGAACGTTGTCGAAAGATTGCGCTACCGTGGCGGCGAGAGCTTGAAGGTATTGCGTTGGCACGCGTCCCCGCAGTACGACGCGCCCGTCGTGCTCCTCGCACGTCAAGTGCCGTAAGGGCACAAATGGACTCGATCGCAATCGTGCTGCGATGGAATCAGCCAGTGAAGGCAATTGCAGTTCAAGCCGCCGCGGGCCAAGGCCCGAACCGCGCAATCGCTCGATATGTCCGCCGAGCGGTCTGGGCCCCGTCGCTTCGAGACTTCTCGTCGCTAACCACCATGAATCAAGGTCGCCGGGAAACGCCTGGCTTTCGTGGAATGCCATAGTCGAACACCGCCTGATTTGCATGGCGCCCCCAAGAGAGAGAAACGTTGGATCCTGGCCGAAGCGCGCCCGAGCGGACGGCTGCGCCAGCGGTTCGGCCCTTGCGCATTGGCTTGCCGCGCAGTATGCTAGCCGGGGGTTGCGGCTCGTTCGCGCCTGTTTTTTTTTCGCTTCGCACGTTCCAACGGGAGTCTTGGATGTTTGCCGCCGAACCGCCGCAGACGAATTACGATCTCCATTTCCACGCGGCCGGCGTTCCGGTGCGGGTACACCCTTGGTTCTGGCTGATGAGCCTGCTGTTGGGCGTCGGCTCGTTTAACAAGCCCAATCCGCCGCAAGAGATCATCCTCTGGGTCGGCGTGGTGTTCGTCTCGATTCTGGTCCACGAACTGGGCCACGTCGCCGCCTTCCGCTATTTCGGCCAACGCGCCAAAGTGGTGCTCTATTCGTTCGGCGGCCTGGCGATGCCCGACGAGCGCGACGTCTACCGCGGCTACGACGATTATTCTTCGTCGTACCACCGCGAGGAGCGCGGAGCGGGCGCCGAAATGATGATCGCCTTTGCCGGTCCCTTGGCCGGGTTCCTGTTCGCCGTACTGGTGTTTGCCATCATCGCCGCATCCGGTCACGAACCGTCGATCCGCCTCGGCGGGCCGACGGCGTTCGAAATTCGCTTCGCCCCCTTTCGCTGGGAAAACCTCGATCTCCTGTTCAGGCAGTTATTGTTCGTCAACGTCTTCTGGGGGCTGATCAACTTGTTGCCCGTGTTTCCGCTGGACGGCGGGCAGATCTCGCGGCACTTCCTCACGAAGTTCAATCCCGGCGAGGGGCTGCGGCAGTCGATCTTGGTCTCGATCTTCGTCGCCATCGGCGTGGCCGTTTGGGCGCTGATCAAGATCGACGACAAATTCATGGCCTTCCTGTTCGGCTACCTGGCGTACGTGAACTATCAGGTTCTGCAGCAAATTTCCGGCGGTTATGGCGGCGGACGCGAGTGGTGATTTGCAATCTGCCGCGAGTGCGGTCATGGCAATACATGATCGTGCGCAGCGTGTTTTTCCCCGCGTGTCGATTGACGCTCGCCGAAATCGTCGAGCGCGCCGTCGAACTCGACGAGCGCATCGCGCGCTTGGCGCGCGAGCGAAACTGCTGCTTGCTCGAGCCGCGCGCCGAGTGGTACGGCTTCGATTCGATTCACGTGAAGCGGCGACATGGGCCGCGCGCTTGGAGCGAACTGCTGAGCGCATGGAGCGCGGCGGAGCTTGCGCCATCGCGCGCATCATGGGCGCGTTGGCTGCGCCTGCGGCGCTGCGCGCCGGAGCGCGTCGTGCGCTTTGGCGTCGAGCGCCGACGCGCGCAGCCGAGCGGTCGACTCGACGACGGCACGTTGATTTCGTTCTTCTGATGCGCGCGACGACGCGCATCGCGATCGAAAAATTTGCGCGCATGCGCAAATTCGTGTTGCACAAATTCGAAGAATTCGTACAGTAACTAGCCAGAGGTTCACTTGAACAAGAGTGAATGCTCGAAAGCGCGAGCGAATGAACGAGCTTCTTCGATCGCAATCGAGCAGACGATAGGATGTCGGTTTCTTGTTAACGGCGAGCCTCGAATCGCGTCAGACGAAAACGAAAGAGCCATCAGTTCGCTGAGCTTGCCGTCTTCGTCGAAGCGTCGAAACGAGCTCGCCAGGTTTTTTTAACGGAGGACGTAGCGTGGCCAAGAAGAAAGCTGCTAAGAAGGCTGCCAAGAAGGCTGTCAAAAAGTCGGCCAAGAAGAAGACGGCCAAGAAGAAGTAGGCCGCCCGACGGCTTAGCAGCTCGTCGCGACTCGTCGCATTGAGCGACTCAAGCGGCGGACTGGCCGCCGGCCTCGCCCGGCGCTATCTTCGAGCAACAACGAGAAAGAGCCGCCCGTCGCGATCGCGACGGGCAGCTCTATTTATGCGCCGCTCAATTTTTTGCGCCACGCCGGGCCGGCGCGGCGTTACAGCACCGGCAGCGTCGGCATGGGGGGCGCGGCGCGGTGGCTTGCGGCCAAGTTGCTCGCCAGGCGATGGCAAATGGCCTCGAAGTATTCGGCGCCGGCCGCCGGATCGAAGTTGCCGGCGATGCGGCCTTCGTCGCCATTGACGCGGATTTGGATGTTGATCGGCACTGCGCCCAAAAACGGAATCTCGAGTTCCTCGGCGCGCTGCTTCGCGCCGCCGCTGCCGAAAATGTCGTAGCGATTGCCGGTGTCGGGGCAAAGAAAGTAGCTCATGTTCTCGATCATGCCCAAGACCGGGATGTTCACCTTGCGGAACATGGCGATGGCCTTCACCGCGTCGAGCAGCGCCACGTCTTGCGGCGTGCAAACGATCACGGCGCCAGAGAGCGGCAACAGTTGCGAGAGCGTCAGCGCGATGTCGCCCGTGCCCGGCGGCATGTCGATGATCAGATAGTCGAGATCGCCCCAGGCCGTGTCGCGCAAGAACTGCGTGATCGCCCCGTGCAGCATCGGGCCGCGCCACACGACGGCTTCGCCCGGCGGCACCAGGAAGCCCATCGAGATGACTTTCATCCCGTCCAGTTCGATCGGCTTGATCTTCTTGTCGACGATCTCGGGCCGCTGGTTGACGCCGAGCAAGTGCGGAATGCTCGGTCCGTAGACGTCGGCGTCCATCAGGCCGACGTGACATCCCGAGCGTTTCAGACCGTATGCGATGCTGGCGGCCATCGTGCTTTTGCCGACGCCTCCCTTGCCGGAACCGACGGCGATCACGCTCTTGGCGGTCAAGCCGATCTCGCCGAGCTTTTGCGGCGGCCGCTCGTGAATCGCCAGCTTGACGTAAACCGCCTCGAGCGACGGAAACTTCTTGCGGAGCAGTTCCGCGCATTCGGCCTGCGTGTCTTTCCACAACGGCGCCGAATGCGTCGAGAGCGCGAGCGTGAGCGAAAGCCGGTTGTCGGCGACTTCGACGTCGCGAACTTGTTCTTGCTTCACGACGCTGCGGCCTGTTTCCGGATCTTTGAAATCGGCTAGCGCTGCCAAGACGGCGGCGGCGTTGACTTCCGATGCGCTCATCACTCGATCTCCTTCGTCGCAAAAGCTGTGTTCTCATTCGTCATTGTAAACGCGACCGCTCGCTAAGGGCATGGGCTGAAGGCGGCGATTCCCTGCGAAAAACCGCCAGCGGCGGTGCGCTCAATGCTTGCCCCAGGGCAAACTCGCCCAGACGCTCTGCTCGAAATCGAGTTCCTCTTGCGGGATGCGCAAGGCGAATTGCTCGATCAGGCCGTTCAGCGGCTGCAGTTCTCGGGGCGAAGTCAGGAAATGAACCGCCCCGGACTCGCGGGCCAGCCATTCATAAGCCATCATCGATCGCTCGGCCGCCACGGCCGCCGCCGCACTGTGGCGCCGCGTCGAGATTTCAAACAGCAAGTCGAGCGTGCGATCGCAATCCGCGGCCGTCAACTCCACCACCACGAAGGCGGTCGAAACCGCTTGAATTGCTTCCAGGCATTCGCTCGGGCTGCGAGTTTCCAGCGGGCGGATTTCCAGCCGCGAGCCGGCGCCGCGCTGCCGCCGGTTCCAAGCCAACCGCCACGCCGCGGCCCAGCGGCCGCTGCGCTCGCAAAAGATCAACGGAGCCGAGTGGCGCTGTTGCATCGTCGAACGGCTCCCGTGCTTTGTTGCAACCGTTTAGAGATTAAAAAAGTTGACAATTGTGCTCAGATTAGCGATGCCCGACGGACTTTAGCCACGGATGAAACACGGATCGAACACGGATAGGAAATAGAGAAGGGCGCGTTCGAACTCCACTTTCATCCGGCCAAAAGTGAATTGGTTGCAACTCGCGTTCCGCCGTTACGCAGTTTTCCTATCCTGTCTGCCACCAGCTTTCGCTGGTGGCAAACGAGCTTCGTCTATCGCTGATCATCCCCGCCCCAACCTAATAACCAAGCCCTGACAAAGCCCTATGGCTCCAGCGTTTCTTCGCCGTCTGCGGCCATGCCCAACTGCACCAGCCGCCGATAGAACCGCGGACGCGTCATGCCCAGCATCTGCGCGGCCTTGGTCTTGTTGCCGCGAGCCTGCTCGATGGCCCGCTCGATCAGCTCGCGTTCGATCTTCGCCAGGAACTGCTCCAGATCGATGGCCTCCAGCAGCTTGCGAGGATGCGCCGCGGCGTCGGCGGCCCAAGCGATCCGCGGCGGCAAATCGCCGGGGTCGATTTCAGGGCCTTTGCAGCCGGCGTGTACCTCGCCGACCATCGCCTCCAACTCGGTCAGATCGCCCGGCCAGCCATAGTCCGCCATGCGATCGAGCGCCTCGGGCGAAAAACCGGAAACTTGCTTCGCGCTGCGCGAGTTGGCTTGCTCCAAAAACCATTGCGCCGCCAGCGGCAAGTCTTCAGGCCGTTCGACCAACGCGGGCAGACGAATCGTCAGGGTGCTCAGCAGGCAAGCCAGGTCGCCGCGGAACGTTTGTCGCGTCGCCAGATCGGCGAGCGGTTCGCGCGCCGTCGAGAACACGCGAAACGCGGCAGGGAAGCGCGCCATGGCGCGGGCCAATTCGATTTGCGCCGGCGCCGGCAGCAGATCGACGTCGTTCAGCAATAGCGCCGGCGACTGAACTGCGTCCGACGACTTGCCGCGGGCCAGCGTGCGCAGCGCGGCTTGCAGCAAATCCGAATCGAGCAACGGACAGGCCAAGGGAACGAGCGTCGCCGCCTTGACCGGGCCGGCGGCATAATGGATGGCGCGAACCACGTGCTCCCGGCCGCTGCCTTCCGGGCCGATGACCGCAACGCTGCCTTTGCCGGCCGCCGCCAACACGACCTGAGCGCGAACCTGTCGCATGGCCGGGCTGTCGCCCCACAAGCGATCGATGTGATATCGCGCCGCCAGACGCCGGCGCTGCTGCTGAATGCGCGAGTGCAGTTCGGCCGAAGTCATCTCGGCGGTCGCTTCGCCCGTATCGGCGGCGGTCGTCATGGAAACCAGCGTCAAGACGCCGCGGACGGCCGGGGCTTCGGAACCGAGCGGCACGAATTCGGCTCGCCACTGGACGGCCGCCTCGGCCGGTTCGCCTTCGCGCTTAGGTAGCGTAATGCCGGCCGACGTGCGGCGGCCGAGGAACGCCTCGGGCGGCGGGCAGAGCGCGGCTGCAATCGCGGCCGCGCCGGTAGTGTCCGGGCTGGAGTGATAACGGCATTCCTGGCTCAGCAGTTGCTCTGCGGCGAGACCGGTCCAATCGCAGCAGGCCCGGTTGCAAAAGATGATCTTGCGTTCGTCGTTGACGACGTAGAGCGGCGTGGCGACAGCTTCGAGCAGCCGGGCGAGTTCGTTCGCACTAGCGCGCGAGGGAGGCATGGGCGGCGTGTACCGTCGAGTCCGCTGGAGCCGAACCGACCGCGGCGGCCGCGGCTTGGGCGCGCGCCGCCTGGCTGGCGTCGCCCGACTTCGCCGTCAGCGGACCGGGAAAGGCCCCGATCAAGACCACCAGCATCGCACAACCGCCGGCGGCGATCGCCGCGCCGAGTCCGCCCTCGCCCCGAGCGGTGGCCAGCGACGGGCGAAAGTACATGGCCGAAACGACCCGCAGATAATAGGCCGCGGCGATCGCGGCGTTCAGCGCGCCGGCCACCGCCAGGAACAGGAACCAGGCCCGCAGCGGCGAGATGCCCTCGGGGCCGCGGCCGACGTCGAGCGCGGTATAGAACAGCGAGAGCTTCCCCCAAAATCCCGCCAAGGGGGGCAGCCCGGCAAGGCTGAACATGAAGATCGCGATCGAAAACGCGATCAATGGGTGGGTGCGGCCGAGGCCGGCAAGTTCGTCGACGCCGTCGATCTGCTTGCCTTCGCCGCCCAGAAAGGTCAGCGCGGCAAACACGCCGGTCGTGGCCAGGGCGTACACGGTCAGATAGAACAGCAAGGCGCCGATGCCGTCGAGTTTCGCGGCGTCGCCAACGGACTCGACCGTCGCCAAGCCGACCGCCAAGCCGATCAGCATGTAGCCGGCATGCGCGATCGACGAATAGGCCAGCAGCCGGCGAATGTTGTCTTGCCACAAGGCGATCACGTTGCCGACGGTCATCGTCAGCACGGCCAACACCAGCGCGATCCGCCAGCCGAAAGTCTCCAAGCCCGGCATGGCGATAGCGGTGATCCGCACCAAGGCGACGAAGCCGGCGATCTTCGGCAGCACGGCCAGCACGCCAGCGTTGCCGGGGGTCGTGCCCTGGTAAACGTCGGGCGCGTAAAAGTGGAACGGCGCCGCAGCCACCTTGAAGCCCAGCCCGGCGAAGATCAGCACCATGGCCACTGCGGCCAGCATTCGCAAACCCGTGGGGTTCGCCGCCTCGGCGGCCAACGCCGACTGAATGGCCGCCAAGTCGGTCGAACGCCCCACGCCGTAGAGAAAGCTAAAGCCGTACAGCGTGAGCGCGGAAGAAAGGATGCTCAAAAAGAAATACTTCACCGCCGCCTCGGGCGACGCAGCGTCCTGCCGTCCGAGGTACAGCAACACGTAAGTCGGAATCGAAATCAGTTCCACGCCCAGGAAGACCAACACCAGGTCGCCCGCCGAGCCAATGAGCATCGCCCCGCTGATCGCCAACAGCAACGTGCCGATGAATTCGGGCTGCTGCACGCTTTTTTCGGTCTTCGCGGCCGACAGCACGAGCGCCGCCCCGACGACCAGCGACAGCCAGCGGATATATTGGCCGAGCACGTCGATGTGGCCCGCGGCGTCGACGCTGAGCGGGCCTTTCCAAGCGGCGCCGGCGACTTCGCTAGCGCCGGGGGACATGCCCTGCGCGAACAAGGCGCCGCCCGCCAACGCCAAGGCCCCCAGCGCGATCCAGGCCCAGCTCCGCCGCTGAGGAAAGAACGCGCCGGCGACGTAGATCAACGTCGCCGCGAGGATCAGCGTGAATTCGGGAATCAGATCGTAAACCAGTTCAGTCGACACGCGTTGAATCCCCATTGGGGCTGAATGTGACTTGGCGAGCCGAGGACCTTAGCGTTCCGCTCGTTTGGCGAGCGGGGGGCGTCAGCCCCGCGGTCTTTGCCGGACTTGGTTCAGGGCGCGCCGCTGTGGACAGCACCGGGAGGCTGACGCCTCCCGCTCGCCTTGCTACCGGCCGCTCGAGCGGCGGGCCGTACCGCTTGGCTAATGGTTCGGCGGTGATGTTCAAAACCTGGTCCAGGTCGCGGCTCATCGGCTGCAAGAAATGCTGCGGCGCCAGGCCGATCCAGAACACGAAGACCAACAACGGCGCCAGGGCCAGCACTTCGCGCAGCGACATATCGCGAATCGGCGTACCGTGGTCCTGATGGTGCGGCTCTCGCAGCTTGTGGAAGAACACTCGCTCCACCAGCCACAACATGTACCACGCCCCGAGCACCACGCCCGAGACGGCCACGATGGCGATCGCCAGCCACTGCGCGGCATAGGCCGGCGACGCTTCGGCGTAACCGCGCTGGAACATGCCGGCCAGCACCAAAAATTCGCCAGCGAAGCCGTTCATGCCCGGCAGCCCGATGCTCGACAGCGTGAACAGCACCATGAACGTCGAGAGCAGCGGCAGCCGTTTGGCCAGCCCGCCGAGATCGGCGATTTCGCGGGTGTGGTAGCGATCGTAGATCATGCCCACGATGGCGAACAGTCCGCCGGTCGACAGCCCGTGGTTGACCGACTGCAACACGCCGCCATACAAGCCCGGCTTGTTCAAGGCGAACAGCCCGAGCATGCAAAAGCCCAAGTGGCTGACGCTGGAATAGGCGATCAGCTTCTTGATGTTGCTCTGCGCCAAAGCCAGCAAGGCGCCGTAAACGATGCCGATCACCGACAGCCACAGCAGCCAGGGCAGGCAGGCCGCCGTGGCGTCGGGCAACAGCGGAATGCTGAACCGCACGAAACCGTACGTGCCGATCTTCAACAAGATGCCGGCCAGCAATACGCTGCCGGCCGTCGGCGCCTGGGTATGCGCCAAAGGCAGCCAGGTGTGCAGCGGAAACAGCGGCACCTTGATGGCGAAGCCGGCGAACAGGGCCAGGAAAATCCACATCTGAATCGACGGATCGAGCGGATGCGCCTGCAGGTGCTCGACCAGCGTGGGGATGGAAAAGGTCAGCGTCCCTTCGGGCGACTGATACGAATCCCAGATCACGATCGCCAGCAGTCCCAGGAAGGTGAGCATGCTGCCGGCCAGCGTGAACAGAAAGAACTTGATCGCCGCATAGCGCCGGTCTTCGCTGCCCCAGATGCCGATCAGAAAGAACAACGGGATCAGCGTGAACTCGAAAAAGATATAGAACAGGATCAGGTCGCGGGCGGCGAACACGCCGAGCATGCCGCACTCCAACAGCAAGAGCAGCGAATAGAAGGCCGGCGCCCGGTCGGAGATCGCTTCCCAACTGACCAGGATCGAGGTCAGCGTCAACAGCGCGCTCAGGCCGAAGAACCAGACGCTCAGGCCATCCAAGCCCAGGCTGAAACTGACGTCGATGCCCGAGGCCTTGGCCAGCCAGGCGGCTTCGAACACTTCGCTGCCTTCGGCCGGGAACTTGAACACCAGCCAGCCTGCCATCGCCAGCGTGACCAGGCTCACGGCCAGCGCAATCCGCCGGGCCAGCGACTGACCGGCTTCGGCCAGGATCCAGATCAATGCCGCTCCCGCCAGAGGCAGGAAGACGGTCAAGAGCAACAAGGTCGGCATGCGGGGATGGCTGGGGGTTAGTGGTTGGTGATTACGACGCGGGCCACATCAATAGCGTGCCGATCAAAACGACGAGACCGAGCATCATGGCCAGGGCATAAAATTGCACGAGGCCGTTTTGCAGCGGCCGCAACATGGCGCCGAAGGCGGGCGGCACGCGGCCAACGAGGTTCACCAGGCCGTCGATCGCCTTCTCGTCGAACCAATTCGAAATGTTGGCGAGCAACCGCAACGGCGCCACGATCAAGGCGTTGTAAATCTGATCGATGAAGAACTTGTTGTAAGAAAGCTGATAGAACGAGAGCCGGTAAAGCCGGACGGCCCGCATCCACAGACTGAGTTCTTCGACTTGGCGCCGCTCGCCCAGGAATAGATAGGCTGCGGCGCCAATCCCGGCGAGAGCCAGGACGGTGCTCAGCGCTTCGACTTGGAGATGGCCTCCCTCGCCATGCGATTCGGCGGCCAGACCGCTGAAGGCTAACGACGGCGTATGGTGCAGGAAGTTAGCGAAGATGTCCGTGTAGTAGGTCACAACCATGCCCACGCCGAGTGCGAACACGGCCAAGATCGCCAGCGGCACGACCATCGACCGCGGCGATTCGTGGGCGTGATGGCCGGCTTCGGGCGGAATCCGCGTTTCGCCGTGGAAGGTCATGAAGTAAGCGCGGAAGGTGTAGACCGCGGTCAGAAAGGCCGTGAACATGCCGGCATAGTACAGCACCGTGTACAGCGAAAACTGCAGCGACGTTCCGGCCAACAGCACGAGATCGTCGTGGCCGCGGTCGTGGGCCGCCGCCAGGATGGCGTCTTTGCTGTAAAAGCCGGCGAAAGGAAACACGCCGCACAAAGCGAGACAGCCGGCCAGGAACGTCAAGTGCGTCCAGGGCATGATTCGCCGCAAGCCGCCGAAGCGGCGCATGTCGATGATGCCGCCCATGGCGTGCATCACGCTGCCCGAGGCCAGGAACAACAGCGCCTTGAAAAACGCGTGCGTAAACAGATGGAACATGCCGGCGCCGATGCCGGCCAACAGCCCCGTGCCGACGCCCAGGAACATGTAGCCGAGTTGGCTGATGGTCGAGTAGGCCATCACCCGCTTGAGATCGTTTTGCGTCAAGGCGATCAGCGCGGCCAGCAGCGCCGTGAAGCCGCCGACCACCGCCAGCACGGCCTGCGCCTCGGGCGAGGCGGCGAACAGCGGCGTGCAGCGCGTACACATATAGACGCCGGCCGTGACCATCGTGGCGGCGTGGATCAACGCGCTGACGGGCGTGGGGCCTTCCATCGCGTCGGGCAACCAAACGTGCAGCGGAAACTGCGCGCTCTTGCCGCAGGCGCCGGCCACCAGGCACAGGCAAATCGCCAGCGCCACGCCGCCGCCGACGTAGCCCTTTGCCGGGTCTTCGAGCCGCGATTGGCCCAGCACGCCTTGCACGGCAACCTGGCCGCCTTCATCCGGCGACGTAGCGGAAACGAGTTCGCCGCCGGGCCCGACGTCGTGAAAGTCGAGCGTGCCGTAGGTGGTCCAGATCAAAAACATGCCGAGCGCGAAGCCGAAGTCGCCGATGCGATTGACCAGGAACGCCTTCTTGCCGGCCGCCGCCGCCTCGGGCTTTTCGTACCAGTAACCGATCAGCAAGTAGCTGCACAACCCGACCGCTTCCCAGAACACGAACAGCAGCACGAAGTTGCTGACCGAAACCAGCATCGTCATCGAAAACACGAACAGCGACACGTAGGCGAAGAACCGCGGATAGCCCGGGTCGCCGTGCATGTAGCCGACGGAGTAGACGGCGACCAGCAACGAAATGAGCGTGACCATCGAGAGCATGATCGCCGTCAGCGGATCGGCCCGCAGCGTGACGTCGATGGAGAACGGCCGCTGGGCGGCTTGTTCGCCCTCGCCCAATCGATAGGCGTCGTTCAAATCGGCCCAGGTCCAGAGCCGCACCAGTTTTTCGACGCCGACCGAGGCGCCAGCTCGCTTTTGGCTCGTCTCGCTCTGCACCGCGCCGAACAAAAACAGGCTGAGCAAGAACGACGTCGCCAACGCGGCGATCACCGGGATGTGGCTGCGCTCTTTGAGCAGCTTGAATCCGAACAGCCCGACAAAGAGCGCCGCAGCCAGAGGCAGCGCGGGGACGAGCACCATGAACGTTTCGGTACTAAACATGGCTGCGGTGAATCATCTCCTCGGCAGGCAACTCGGGCTGGACGCCGGCGTGCGGCAGCACGGGCCAATGCTCGATGGTCAGCGGCTCTTCGGGCAGTTGCTGATCGACGAATTTGGGCTGGTTCGACTCGCGGATCGACTGCCAGACCGCCACGTCGAGCCTGCCGCTGCGATGGAACAACATCAACACCAACGCCAGGGCGATGCCGGCCTCGCAGGCCGCCACGGCCAGAATGAAGATCACCAGGATCTGGCCGCCCCAGTCGTTGTGAAAGCGGCCCCAGCCGACCAGGCTGACCGAGACGCCTTGCAGCATCATTTCGGCGGCCAGGAACATCACGATCATGTTCCGGCGGCTGAGAAAGCCGACCAGGCCGATCGCAAACAACAGCGCGCCGACCAGCAAGAAACGGTGTAATAACTGGACTTCATCCAACTTGGCGGCCCTCCTCGTATCCGGCGGTTCGCTTGCCTTGGGCGGCGATGGCCACCGCGCCGACCAGCGCCGCCAACAGCAGCGTGCCCGCCACTTCGACCGCGATCAAATGCCGGCTGAAGAGCTGCCCTCCCAGATGCGCCATGTGCTGCGGGCTGAGAATTTCCGCCTCGCGGTCGGCCGCCGCGATGCGGTCGACCGAAATGCCCGAGAGTTCGTCATCTGCGCGACCGGCAGGCACGGGGGCGAAGATGATTGCGCTCAGCAAACCGACCAGCACGGCGCCGGTCGCGGCCGAGAGCATCCCCTCCCAACTCACGCGGTCGTAAGGGGTGAGCCCCTTCGGTTGGGCCAGCATCAGCACGAACAAGAACGTTACGAGGATCGCGCCGGCATAGACCACGACCGTGGCCACGCCCAGAAACTGCGCGCCTTGATACAGGAACAAGCCGGCCGTGCCCAACAGCGTCAAGGCGAACCAGATGGCGCAGTAGACCGGGCTGCGCAACGTCACCGCGCCCAGCGCCGAAACGATCGTCGTCGCCGCGAGCAGGAGAAATACGGCTTCGCTGATCTTGTGCTGCGAATCGAACCGCACCACCGCGAACGCGAACAGGCCCAAAGCGACGGCGGCCAACAGCGCGCCGATGCGGCGGGCTTGCACGCCGCCGCGCGGCAGCAGCAGCCACAGCCCGGCGCCCAGCAACACCGCGGCGGCGACGATCGCCTGCAAGGCGGTCATACCGTGCCTCCCAGTTCGGCCGACTTCATCGGCTCGGCGTCTTTGGTCTGGTCGTACACGCTCAACAGTTTTTCCTTGTCGAAAATCATTTCCTCGCGGCTGCGGCCGGTCAGGTCGAGCAGGCTCGTCAGTTCGATGGCGTCGACCGGGCAGGCCTCTTCGCACATCCCGCAGAAGATACAGCGCAGCTCGTCGATCACGAAGCTCTCGGGATATTTTTCGCGATCGGGCCAAGGGCTCTCGGCGCCGATGATGTCGATGCAATGCGCCGGGCAGGCCGTGGCGCAGAGGAAGCAGGCCACGCACTTCACTCGGCCCTGCTCGTCCTTGTTCAAGCGGTGTACGCCGCGATAGATCAGCGGATTGCCGCTCTTCGGCCGGGCCTCGGGAAAGCTGACCGTCACCTTGGGGCCGAACAAATGCCGGGTGGTGGTGGTCAAGCCTTCCACGAACAGCGGCAGATACATCTTGCCGGCCAGGCCGAGCGAGGGCTCTTCGATCCAGTTGACGTTCGGGTCGTCGGCTTTCATACACTGCTCGCTTGTTGCACTTCGAAACCCGCGTGAGGCCGATTGTCGGTGGCCAACGGCGCAGCGATGCCGGCCACGATCCAGGCGCCGACCGCCACGGCCCACATGCCCAAGACGCCGATCCACATGGGGACCGAACTTCCATATTCGGCCAGCACGGCCACGGCCACCACGTTGACCAGGCCCATCGGCAGCATCACTTTCCAGGCCAGCGTCATCAACTGGTCGAAGCGGAACCGCGGCCAGCTCCAGCGGGCCATCATGAAGAACAGAATCACGCCCAGCACCTTGGCCATCAGCACCAGCACGCGCAAGATCGCCGTGGCCCAGGTCACGTTGGCGTCGGCGCCGGTCAGTCCCCAGAAGTGCCAGCCGCCGAAAAACAAGATCACGATCAGGAATGAAACCGTGACCATGTGCAGGAATTCGGCGATCAGATACATCAACAGCCGCATGCCGGCATATTCGGTGTGGTAGCCGCCGATCAATTCCTGCTCGCACTCGGGCAGGTCGAACGGCAAGCGGGCGCTTTCGGCGAAGGCCGCCACCAGAAACACCACGAAGCCGAGCGGCTGCAAAAAGATGTTCCAGACGCCGCTGGCCGCCTGAGCGTTGATGATCGTTTCCAGTTGCAGCGAGCCGTTATAGAGCACCACGCCCAACAAGCCGAGCCCCAGCGGCAGCTCGTAGGCGATCAACTGGGCGCTCGATCGCAGCCCGCCCAGAAAGCTGTACTTGTTGTTGCTGGCCCAGCCGCCGAGGATCACGCCGTAGACGGCGATACTGCTCAGGGCGAAAACGTAGATCAGCCCGACGTCGAAACCCGGCGCCACGACCAGGTCGATCTGGTGCTTGACGCCGGGAATGCCCACGTCGGCCGGCAACACGCTGCCGAAGGGAATCACGGCGAAGATGGCCAGTGCGGCGGCAAGTATCGAAATCGGCGCCAGCGTGTAGAGGAACTTATCGACGTGTTTGGGCGTGATCTCTTCCTTGAAGATGAACTTCAGCCCGTCGGCCAACGGCTGGCCCAAGCCGAAGGCCTTGATCTTGGTGAGCGGCACGCCGACGCGGTTGGGCCCGAGGCGGTCCTGCACCCAGGCCGCAATCCAGCGCTCCAACAGCACCAGGTAGGCCGCCGCGGTCATCAGGCCGAACAGCAACAGCGCGATCTTGACCAGCGCTTCGACGGCGGAGATTTGGACTTCGGTCATAGGCTGTGTTGGAAAATTCGTGGGGCCGGGCTCGCCCGGCGTTTCAATGTCGCACTGCTACTTTATGGAGGGCCGGGCGCCCTCGCCCGGCTGACTCACGCTCGATTTCACTTTTTTCAAGTCGGGCGGGGGCGCCCGTTTCAAGCCGGGCGGGGGCGCCCGTTTCAAGCCGGGCGGGGGCGCCCGGCCCTCCATGGGCTATGTCGCCGCCAATTGGTTCAACTTCAAATCGACTCCGGTCGGCGGAATCTCGCCGCCGGCCACCGCGAAATAGGGCGCTTCGGCCGCCAACTCGCTGAGCGCCTGCCGGGCGTTGTACAGCCCGGGACGCTTTAATAGCCGCCAATACAACTGTCCTTCGGCCCAGGCGCCGGCCGGCGGGCGGATGGCCCATTTGACCGATTGCAGCCGGTCGGCCACGTTCACGTACGAGCCGTCGCGCTCGGCGAACGAGGCGCCGGGCAATTGATAATCGGCCTTGTTCCACAAGGGCGACGCAAACAAGTCCTGCACGACGAGCAGATCGAGCCCGGCAAACCGTTCGGCCGCGGCTTCGTCGAACATCGGTTCTTGGTAGCCGCCGGTGACCCACGCGCCGCGAATCTCGCCCGCGTCGAGCCGCGCGAGAAATTGCTCGAAGTCGAGGCTCTCGTCGCTGAAGTGCCGGATGACCGCTTCGATGCCGCGGCGATTGGGGCACTTCTCGGCGCGGATCGTAAAGCCGCTCTTGAAATGCTCGTCCTCGCCGACGACCGGAACCGGTCCCAAGGCCAGCACCGCCTGGGGATCGAGGCTGCGGACGTATTTACTCAGCAAATATGCTTCTTCGACCGTCAAGTGCGGCGACAACACGGCCGCCAGCCGCCCGACGGAAGAGAGTTTTTCGTGCAATTCCGCCGGCAACGTCGACCACTGCACAGCCGCGTGAATCTCGTCTTCTTTGCGCCGCGGGCCGATCTCGCGGGCGTCGTCGTGGATGTAATGAAAGCCGTAACGCCCTTCGTCGCAGATCCACCACTGGTTGACGAACGGGTTTTCGCGCGGCTTCAGCCGGTACACGTGGTCCTGGTTCTCTTCGATCGAGATCGAGCAGCCGGTCGAGCAGCCCGTGCAGACGCCCGAGTGCTTCTTCATGAACCAGACGCGCTGCTGGTACAAAAAGTCCTTGTCGCCCAAGGCGCCGACCGGGCAAAGATCGACCACGTTGCCCGACAGCTTGTTGGCCAGCGGATAGCCGGGGAAGACGTCGATCTCTTCGTGCGCTCCGCGGTTGACGACCATTAGTTCGCTCGTGCCCGCGATGTCGCGGCAGAGCCGCACGCAGCGCGTACACATCACGCAGCGATCGACGAACAGCGTGACCGTGTCGCCCATGTCGCGGCGCCGGCTGGTGAAGGGCAGGATGTCGGCGCGGCGCTCTTTCTGGCCGTACTCGAAGTGATAATCCTGCAAGCTGCACTCGCCGGCCTTATCGCAGATCGGGCAATCGACCGGATGCCTGAGCAGCAGATCTTCTTCGACCTGGGCGTGGGCCTGCTTCACCTTCTCGCTGTTGGTGACGAACACCGTGCCGTCTTTGGCCGGCGTCTGGCAGGCAGGCACGAGCTTGGGGAACATCGAGATCTGGCCGGTCTCGGCGTTGAGCGAGCCGGTCTCGACGAGGCACATGCGGCAGCTCGCCACCACCGGCAGTCCGGGGTGCCAGCAATAGTGCGGGATTTCCACGCCGGCGCGCTTGGCCGCCTGGATGCCGTTGAGGCGCTCCGAGTCGCCCATCTCCACTTCTTGTCCGTCGACGATTACCTTGGCCATGCCGTGCTCGTTTTCAGCTTCCGACCCCTAGAAATATCTCAGAGCTGTAGGGAACGCCCTCCGTGGCGTTCCGTGAAGCGCGTTTACGTCGGCGTCTACCCGCGGGTCGCGGAACGCCACGGAGGGCGTTCCCTACAGTACCGAACCTCGCCTACCGGCGTTCTCCACGGATCTTCGCTTTAAAAAACTCCTGCTTGCTAATGATGCGAATGCGCCGAGGGCCACCACGAAGGCTGCACCGGCTCGACCTTGCTTCCGTTCGTGCGATAGTTGAGCGAGGGCGCCGCCTCGACCGAGTCATACCCGCTCGGGTTCGTGCGCTTGATGTACTCTTCGAACTCGCCGCGGAATTTGCGGATGGCGTTCTTGATCGGCCAGGCCGCGCCGTCGGCCAGGCCGCAAATCGTCGTGCCGGGAATGATGCCGATCGAGTCGCTGATTTCCAGCAGCAGTTCCAGATCCTTGAGCCGCCCTTTGCCCGCCTTGATGCGGTTGAGCATCTCGACCGACCAGCGCGTCCCCTCGCGGCAGGGCGTACACTGGCCGCAGCTTTCGTGGGCAAAAAAGCGGCAAGAGTTGTGCAGGAAGTCGACCATGCTCACCGTTTCGTCGAGCACGACCACCGCCGCCGTGCCGAGGCCCAGGCAGCCGACCTTGCCCGGACCCGCGAAATCAAGCTTGGTGTCGAACTCGGCCTCGGTCAGCAGGCCCATGCTGATGCCGCCGGGAATGGCGGCCTTGGCCTTGCGCCCTTTCCAGACGCCGCCGCCATAATGGTCGACTAGCTCGCGACAGGTGATGCCCAGCGGCGCTTCGTAGCAGCCCGGCTTGTTGACGTGGCCGCTCAGGCAGTAAAGCTTGGGCCCGTAGCTGCCCGGGTCGCGAGGATTGTTCGGGTCGGCCGGCACGCCGATCGATTTGAACCAATCGGCGCCGCGGTTGACGATGTGCGTGACGCAGGCCACCGTCTCGATGTTGTTGACGACGGTCGGTTTATGAAACACGCCTTCGACCGCCGGAAAGGGCGGCTTGATCCGCGGCCAGGCTCGCTTGCCTTCCAGGCTTTCGATCAGCCCGGTCTCTTCGCCGCAGATATAAGCCGCGGCGCCGCGGTGCAGGTAAATATCCAGCGAGAACTCGCTGCCTTGGATGTTTTTGCCCAGCACCCCGGCGGCGTAACACTCGTCGATCGCGCCCTGCATCCGCTCCAGCGACAGCGGGTATTCGTAGCGCAGATAGACGTAGGCCGTCGTCGCCCGGGTGGCGAAACTGCTCAGGATGATGCCTTCGATCACCTGATGCGGATCCTGTTCCATCAGAATCCGGTTATTGAACGTGCCGGGCTCGCTCTCGTCGGCGTTGATGCACATGTAGATCGGACCGGGGTGGTCCTTCGGCAGGAAGGTCCACTTCAAACCGGTGGGAAAGCCGGCGCCGCCGCGGCCGCGCAGATTGCTCGACTTGACGACTTCGATCAACTGCGCCGGCGTCATTTCCTTGAGCACTTTGCGCAGCGCCAGGTAACCGCCCGTGGCCTCGTACGCGCGCAGCGTGTGGCTGTCGGGCTTGTCGATGTTGGCCAGCAGGACCGGTTCGAAGTCAGGCAAGTTAAAGCTCGATTTTTAAAACGCGTTCATTTCTGCAGGCGGCAATTCCGTGGCGTTCCGCCGCGATTCCAGCTCGCGGTACGCCCGCCAAGTTTGGCTGAAAAACACCGAGGATGCAAGCCGCGTTGCGGACGATGGGGTGATGCGTTAAGGAACGATTCGCCGCACGCGCACCCGATGCGGCGTGACCACAATGAAGCAACCGATCGGATTCGCTTCTACGACCGACCAGCATTGCTCCAGACGGAGAAGGCGCTCATCGACGCTCAGATCCTTCAGCCGCAACAAAACAACGCCGTGCGAGTTAAGCCGGTCGCAGAAGACCATGTCGCCGAAGTCTTTGTCCGACGTAAGGATTAATCTCTCCTCCGCTTCTGCTTCGTGCAGCCACTTGCTGTCGTGTTCGCCTGGACGTTCTTCCGCCGCGTACCGTACATCATCGCCCCGATTGCGCAACCAAGCCACGATTCGCGATGCGACGTTTTCATCGGCTAGATACTTCATCGGCGGCCGGGTCATTCGTAGATGCTCTGGTCCATGCCCACGACGGCTGCGGCGTACTGCAAGGCGGCGCGAATGTGCTCAGGCTTGAGTGTCGGATAATTATCGAGCAGATCGTCGAAACTCATGCCGGCGCCTAGCTCTTCCAGCAGGTGTTGCACTGTGAGCCGCGTGCCTTTGAGCACTGGTTTGCCCAGCATGACATCCTTGCGCTCTTCGATAAAATCCTGCCAATGAATGGTCATCGTTCGCTCCGATTAAGCTGGCTGGGGGAAAGCCGCTGAAATGACATGTGCCCGGCGTTGATGGTCACCTCGGTTCTGCCATAATCGTCAAACCCCGCAAAAACTCGTCGGCCTTGGCCGGCGTGAGGTCTTTGTAGAGCGTCTTGTCGACCAGCATGCAAGGGGCGAAATCGCAAGCGCCCAGGCACTCGCCGAATTCCAGCGTCAGCTTGCCGTCGGCCGTCGTACCGCCGGCGTGGATGTTCAGCTTCTCGCACATGTGGTCGAGCACTTCCTCGCCGCCGCGCAAGGCGCACGAGATCGAGCGGCAGACCCAGGCTCGATGCTCGCCGTGCGGCCCATCCTGTTTGAAAAAGCCGTAGAAGCTGAGCGTGTCTTGCACCACGGCCGGCGCCAGCTCCAACAATTCGGCGATTTCGACGACCGCCTGCAACGGCACGTGGCGCAAACGCTCGTTGACGATGTGCAAGGCGGGCAGCGTCACGGCCTGCCGCGTGGGATAACGCGGAAAGTAGGCTTTGATCGCCTCGATCATTTCGTCGGTCAGGATTCGTTCGGCGGCGGCCATCGTGTTAGCGGTCCAACTCGGCTGCAATGATGTTCAAACTTCCCAGCACGGCCACGATGTCGGAGAGCGTGTGTCCCTTGATCAAATAGGGAAACAACGCGAAGTGGATGTACGACGGCGGCCGGCAGCGGGCCCGGTAGGCGACGTCGCTGCCGTCGCCGACGACGTAAAAACCCAGTTCGCCGTTGGGGGCCTCGATGGCGAAGTACGACTCTTCGTGCGGCGTTTCGAAACCGCGATTGCTCATCGACAATTCGAAGTGCGAGATCAAGCCTTCGATCGTCGAGTAAACCTGCCGCTTGGCGGGCAGGGCCGTGCGCTGGTCGATGCCGACGTCGACCGGCCCGGGCGGCAGGTTTTCGATGGCTTGCGTCACGATCTTCAGGCTTTCCCACATCTCGGCCATCCGCACGAGATAGCGGGCGTAGCAGTCGCCGGCCGTGGTGCAAGGAACCTTGAAATCGAAATCGGCGTAGGCCAGATACGGTTCGTCCTTGCGCAGATCGCGGGTCACGCCGCTGGCCCGGGCGATCGGGCCGGTCGCGCTGCGATTGGTCGCCTCTTCCTTGCTGAGCACGCCGACCCCCTTGGTGCGGTCGACGAAGATGCGGTTGCGATTCAGCAGCCGCTCCATGTCGTCGAGCGTTTTGGGGAACGTGCGGCAGAAAGTGCGGACGCGTTCGATGAACATCGGCGTGGCGTCGTACATCAGCCCGCCGACGCGCGTGTAGCTGTTGGTGAAGCGGGCGCCGCAGACCGTCTCGAAAATGTCGTAGATATCCTCGCGGCGATTGAAGGCGTAGAGAAAGTACGTAAACGCGCCCGTATCGAGCCCCACGGCGCCGTTGCACAGCAGGTGATCGCTGATCCTGGCCAGTTCGGCGACGATCACGCGGATGTACTTGCATCGCGGCGTCAGTTCCAGCCCCAGCAGCTTTTCCACCGCGCCGTGCCAGGCCACGTTGTTGGCCATCGGCGAGATGTAGTTCATCCGGTCGGTGACCGTCACGTACTGGTTGTAGTCCAGGCTTTCGCCGAGCTTTTCGAAGCCCGAGTGCAGATAGCCGATGTCGGGCATCGCCTCGACGACCCGCTCGCCGTCGAGCTTGAGCACGATCCGCAGCGTGGTGTGCGTGGCCGGGTGCTGCGGGCCGAAGTTCAACGTCCACAGGAAGTCCTGCGATTCGTCGTGGGAAATATCGTGCGTATGAATCTCGGCGGGCGTGAGAGGCATCGGCTTAGCTCCGGTTTCGCGTCAAGACCGGGAGATTATGCCGCTCGCCGCGGCCCTGCAGCGGGTAGTCCTTGCGGAGCGGATGGGCCTCGAAGCCTTCGGGCAACAGAATGCGGCGATGATCGGGATGGCCGGCGAAGACGATCCCGAACATGTCCCAGACTTCGCGCTCCATCCAATTGGCGCCTTCCCAGAGCGGCACGGCCGAAGGCACGGTCAAGTCGGGCTCGTTGAGAAACACGCGAATCGCGATCCGCTCGTTCGTCGTCGTCGAGGCCAGCAGATAGACCAGACCGAAGCGGTCGACCGCGTCGCGGTAGTTCAAGTAGTCGACGCAGGTGATGTCGACCAGCAGGTCGAACTTCCGCTCGTTTTTCAGCCACGCCAGCGCGTCGAATAGCCGCTCGCGAGGCACGACGACGCGCGTCTGCCCGCGAAACTCGCTCGAGCGAGCTTCCGGCACGGCCGAGGTCAATTGTTCGAGCGTCTCAGGAAAAATCATGAACGAGCTTTCTTGTTTCATTCCGCCGCAGCTTGCTCCGCACGCGATTCGCCAACGAGACGTGGGGCGGCCTTTCGGGCCGCCGGCCATAGACGGCCTGGGAGGCCGCCCCACGGAGAACGCACATCTCATTCTTAATCGGGCACGGCATCGTTCGCCTCGGTCTCAGCGCGAATGGCCCAGTTGCGGCGCCGAGATGACCGGCAACTCGATCAAAGCCCGTTTCGGCCCTTGCCGCGAGGGAAGTTCGAACTCCTGGCCGCCGACCGTGCCTTCACGTTGGATCTTGTCTTGCAGGTCGATGATCGCCTGGATCAACTGCTCGGGCCGCGGCGGACAGCCGGGCACGTACATGTCGACCGGAAGGAAACGATCGATGCCTTGCACCACGCTGTAAGTGTCGAACACGCCGCCCGTCGAGGCGCAGGCCCCCATCGAAATGCACCACTTCGGCTCGAGCATTTGTTGCCAGATGCGCTGCAGCACGGGCATCATTTTCATCACCACGCGGCCGGCGACGATCATCAAGTCGCACTGCCGCGGGCTGAAGCGGAACACCTCGGCGCCGAAGCGAGCCAGGTCGTGCCGGCTGGCGCCGGTGGCCATCAGTTCAATGCCGCAACAAGCCGTGGCGAAAGGCATCGGCCACAGGCTGTTCTTGCGGCACCAACTGGCCAATTCGTCGAGCTTGCCGACGACCACGTTTTCAGGCAGTTCTAGCGCCATCGAAATATCCCCTTGCGCCAAGCGTAGACGAACCCCGCGGCGAACAGAGCAATGAACGCCATTGCTTCGGCAAACACCAAGCCGCGGCCTGAAACCAGCCCGGCCGAGACGGCGGCGTCGATGCCTGCGGCATTTCGGCTGGCGACCGCCCACGGATAAAGGAACAAGACTTCGACATCGAACACCAGAAAAGCGATCGCGACCAGGTAAAACCGCACGTCGAAGCGGCGGCGCGTGTCGTGGATCGGGTCCATGCCGCTTTCGTACGGCATTTGTTTGACGGCGCCGGCGCGATGCGGCCCGAACATGCGCGAGACGACCAGCAAGCCCACCGCCAGCCCGGTGGAGCAGAGAATAAACAGCAAAATCGGAAGAGTTTCGATTTGCATAAAGCTCTGCTGGAAAACGCCTTGCAGTAAAACAGACGCAGAGATTGTGAAGGCTTTCACAAGCCGGCGCCAAAAGAAAACCCGAGCTTGCGGTCGAGTTCGCCCAGCATCCTATCGGCTCGCCAGAAGGCGGTCAAGCCGACGCGCAACTCTTGCTTTTATCGGGCTCCAAGTCGTGCATTTGCCGATCAAGAAACACTCGGCACGCATCGCCGAACCGCACGACAAGCCGGCAAATGGTGTCGCGATGGATGGCCTGTAATCCGCTCGACGGCGCGAATGCTGGCGCCATTGGTCAAAATCTCCAAAGCCCGCATCTGCCGCTCTTTTCGGAGAACATTAGCCATTGAGAAACACGCGCTTTCAATTTGCGGCGGGAAGACTAGAATAAGGGTGCAGAGTCGCACTCCCGGGCCTACGCGCCGGGATGTGATTTAGCCCCCTCAGCCGTTACCAGCGACTGAGGGGGGCGTTTCAAAAAACCGACTCGTCAAAGTTGGTCGCCTCGCCGATCGAGCAGCCCGTTACTAGCAGTCCGCTCGATTGACTCGCCCCTCACCAGGGCCTTCGACGCATCACCCTACGGCAACCACCTGGGGCGATGCTATGGACTCTTCTAAGCATGGCGAACCTCCATTTTCTCCGGATGCCACGATTGTAGTGACTTAAAAGAGATAGTCAATAAACTTTTTGACTGGCAATCGAGATTATTTTTATCTTGATTATCTCTTGCCGGCTTCGTATATTTGGCTCGCTGCTGCTCTGCGGATCGATGAACGGGAGGATCTGAAATGTCCAAATTCGATGAAGACGACAACGATACGACCATACCGCGCAGCCCTCGCGGGCCATCAATTTCACTGGCGGAGGCCGTTGTAAAGACAAAGGCGATTTACGACGCCGACAAAACAGCCGGATCCCCGGTTGACGCAGCCCTCAAGCACATGGGTTATAAGAGCCGTAGCGGCCCAGCAACGGCGGCTCTTGGGGCGCTCAAGCGATTCGGGCTTGTCGAATCGAGGAACGGCCGGCTTGTACCTACTGCTCGCGCAGTTTCAATCATCTGCTTGCCGGAAACCGACCGCAGGCGCATCGTGGCGCTGAAGGAAGCAGCTCTAGCGCCTGGTATTTACAGGGAGCTTTTCGACAAGTACCGAGAAACTGGAATGCCCTCTCTGGAATCGCTTAAGCACGAGTTGATCCTGGATGGACGATTTAATCACAACGCCGTAAATCGCATCGCAGAAGACTTTGTTTCCAGCTTCAAATATGCTGGACTAACTGACGACTCTGGGGCTATAGTGCCTGAGGAGCCGCCAGAGCCCTTGCCACCGCCTCCTTCGACCAGGCCGGTAACGTCAGGATCCTACGTTAGGTGCCTCTCCAGCAGCCCGGTTCGATTTGAAAGGTCGCGGCGAGTGGTCGGCGTCTCCCACGATAAAAAGTGGGCGTTTGTCGAGGGAGTCGAAACAGGCATCCAAATGGAACACCTAGCAGTTGACCGTGATTACGAGGGGGCACCGCATACTGCGCTGCCCCCTGGCCTCCCTCCTCACAACCCGTATTTCAAACCGGAAGAGCCAGAAATTGGCGATGAACTTCGCGCAGCCAATTGCGCAAAAGCTCAAACGAAGCTCGATGAGGGGCCGGCCGTTCTGACCTGGCCAGACGAGTTGAGCAGGGAAAGCTTTGAGGAATTTGAATATTGGCTCAAAGGCGTCATTCGACGTGCGCGGCGAAAGGCGGGACTCGCGCCCGAATCTCAGCGTGCAGATTAGAAATACGTGCTAAATTCGGCCTAGAACGGCGCCGCAACAACGTACTTGACGATGGTTTGCCCTTGGCAAACCCCCTCTGGAATCAAGACCCGCCGGGAATTAGCCTTCCCGTCCACGATCGTCAGCAGATCGCCTTCGGAGCCTGGCGGCAATTCGCACGGTTCAGCGAGCACAAATGTGCGGCCGTTCGTTTTTGCCAAGCGAACTCGGTTGCCGCGGATGACGAAAAAGCCTTCCACGTCCGCAGAATAGCCGTATTCGTGATGGATTCCCATGAAAAGCCAACGCCTTGAGGACCAAGTTCGCCGGTATCTTAGCTTAACCGGTGGCGACGTAAATAGCACGCGTTTTTTGGGGGACGGAACAGACGGCGCGGTTTGGGCGACAAAGCACGATACCGCCATCAAGGCTTTCGACTATCTCCACGGATACTGCAATGAACGGGATTCGTACTTGAGACTGGCGGAGTACGGAGTGACCCAAAGCATTGAAGGCTTCTCGATTCCCGCGATGCTCAACTGCAACGATAAACTGATGGTTGTAGAGATGGATTTCATGCAGCGGCCGCCCTACATCATCGATTTCGCCAAAGTCAGGATCGACCGGCCGCCGGATTTTCCTGAAGACGTGTTGCAGCAAAACGAACGAGATGGCTGGGAGCGGTTCGAGGGCAATTGGCCCAGGGTCAAGAAACTCATGGATGCCCTAGAGAGCTACCAGATTTACTATCTCGATCCGCAGCCACGCAACATCGTCTTTCCGGCGCAATGAACCGCCGTGCCAAACTCACCTAATCTCTTTTCGAGATTCGGACACTACCCGCAAGTCTCCCTTTTAACGACCGCCAGGCCGTCACGGCGCATAAAAAACCCTTCGCAGGCGGGGCAGGTACCTACGAAGGGCGTTGCAGGAGTTGCCTCCCGCACTCACATTCTTGTCAGAGTCTGCTTGGGCTTCAATAACGCTTCCGGGGGATCGAACTTGCTGCTTCGGCAAGATTCCATCACAGCCGGCGGAAGGCCGCAGATTTTGGCGTCACTGTCGGTCCATTCCAATTGCGTTTGAATCGCTGAGCGAGGATATTGTTGGCTTCGCGACTGTTGCCGCGTCAAGCCCTCGGCGCCTGCGCCGCGATCTCCCGCCCCGCTCCCGCTCATTAAGCAAGGACTCGCCTCTGCCATGGCGCTCGACTTAGTGCAAACTTTGAGCGACTTAGTCGCCCTTCCCAGCGTGAACCCGATGGGCCGCGATCTAGCCGGCCCCGAGTTTTTCGAATACCGCGTGACGGAATACCTCGAAAAGCTGTTCGATCGGCTGGGGTTGCCGTGGCAGCGGCAAATGATCGAGCCCCAGCGCGAGAACATCATCGCGCGGCTCGATGGCGACGTGCCGACGTCCGAGGGGGGCGGGTTACTGCTGCTTGAAGCTCACCAAGATACGGTGCCGGTCGACGGCATGACGATCCCGCCCTGGACTCCCACGGTCCGCGACGGCCGGCTTTACGGCCGCGGTTCCTGCGACATCAAGGGGGGCATGACGGCGATGCTCGGCGCTTTCTCGCGGTTGGCCGAAGAGCGGCCCAAGGGGATGCCGACCGTGTTGATGGCCTGCACGGTCAACGAAGAGCACGGTTACAGCGGCGCGCAGGATTTGGCGAAGTTGTGGGCGCCGGGCGCCCGTTCGATCGCGCCGCGGCGGCCCGATGCAGCGATCGTCGCCGAGCCGACCAGCCTGCAGGTCGTCATCGCTCACAAAGGCGCGGTGCGCTGGCACTGCAAGACGCACGGTCGCGCCGCGCACAGCTCGCAGCCGCATTTGGGCGACAACGCCGTCTATAAAATGGCCCGCGTGCTGATGGCGCTCGAGGCTTATGCCAAACAAGTCGGCGACAGCGTGCCCAAGCACCGTCTCTGCGGGCAGGCGACGCTCAGCGTCGGCACGATTCGCGGCGGCCTGAGCGTGAATACCGTACCCGACGAGTGTACGATCGAAATCGATCGCCGGCTGCTGCCCGGCGAAATCGCGATGGAAGTCTTTCCCCAGGTCGTCGAATTCGTACGCCAGTTTCCGGGCGTCGATTTCGAAGTGGAGCACGAAGAGCCGTACTTGAAGGGCTCGACCTTGTCCGACGATCACAACGGCGCCTTGGCCGATCGCCTGTCGAGCGTGGTCCGCGAGTTGTACGGTCGCGGCGAGAAGGTCGGCGTGCCGTACGGCACCAATGCCTCCAGGATTTCCGCGGCCGGCATTCCGTCGGTCGTGTTCGGTCCTGGCTCGATCGATCAGGCCCATACGGCCGACGAATGGCTGTCGATCGACGAGTTGGAAAAGGCCAGCCACGCGCTCTACGAATTCGTCCGCCGCGGCGCGATCGCCTGAGCGAAATCAGCCGCGTGCGGTTTCGGCCAAAGGCCGCGGTTTGTGGGCCGGCGTCGATTGCGACTCGTCTTGAGGCCCGGGCTCGCAAGTCGGCACTTTCATGCAGTCGAGCGCCGTGAGGCGTCCGCTGCGATTCCAGAGCGTGCCGTGGCACTCCACGACGTGCTCGGCGTATTCCTGATTGTTTTCCGCCAGCAGGCGGTGCAGCTTGCGAAGGTGGTAGTGCGGCACGGCCGGATACAGGTGGTGCGTCAGGTGGATGTCTTGCCCGTAGATGAACATCGCCCAGCGCACGATCGGATTGCAGAAGATGACGCGACTGTTGGTCAGCTTGCCGTCGTCGGCGTTGGCGTGCTGATACAGGTCGCGCAGCAGCATGTAGTAAGGAAAGCTGGTGAACAGCGGCAACACCCACAACAGCCAGAAATAGACGCCCCACTCGACGCCGGTGGCGTGCCGAGCCCAGGCCAGGATGCACTCCAGCCCGGTGATCCAGCCCAAGCGCATGGCGCTGGTGAACTTGCTCGAATAAACGGGCCGCATGTCCGACTGGAAGAACCAGTCGTCGGGCAGCAGGGCGATTCCGGCGACGGCGCCAATCATCAGAAGAACGGGCGCTGCAAACAGTTGCGGCCAGTTGCCGAACCAGCTCAGCGAACCCATCACGGCCACCATCACGCCCAGATAGGCCAGGCCCAACAAGCTGGTCATGCGAAACGGCCCCAAGCGGCCGGCCGCGTTCTTGTTGAGTCGCTTCTGGTACGGATTGATGCTGTTGCCCAGCGTCGTGATATAGATGTTATCCCACATATACCGCAGCAACGTGGGCGGCCAGAAAATGCGGGCGAAAAACTGCGAGACGAACTCGCCCCGGTCCATCGGAAAGCGATCCATCATGCGGGTCTTGCCCATGTTGAGCAGTTCAGGATCGCGCTGCCAATCGTTGGTGAATTCGTGATGCCCGAGGTGGATCAGCCGATATTGGGCCGTCGTCGAGAAGAGCGGGAACATGCAGAGCACGTCGGAAACCAGCTCGTTCCAGAAGCGGTTCTTCAGCAGGATGTAATGCGCCCCCTCATGGGCCAGGCCGGCGAAACGGTGCTGCACCGCTCCCACCAAGAGCACCGCCAAACCGACGACCGGGATGTTCCAGAGCCAAGAAAGCCCCCAATCGCCGCGAAGCTGGCAGAAGGCGATCGTCCCGCCAAGGACCACCCCTAAAGTGAGGTAGTCGCACAGGAGGTAGAGCAGGTTCTTGTAATTATCGAGATACCGCAACGGCAGGATCAGCGCGTTGAGTTCTCGGGTGTTCAGGGTTTTGCCAAGTTGTTTGGCTCGCATCGGCTATTACTCGCACGTTCCTGGAAAAAGAGCGAATTGGCGTGGCGCCGGAGGCGACGCCATCGCTCGCCACACGATCGCTAGCAAGCCCGCTGCCCCCCTCTGGGAGCAAATTACGGACCACAAACAAGCCCGCTCCCGAAGAATCGACCGCCCTCAAATTCTCTATAATTGATATATACTGCGCAGTCGCTCAAAAACAACCACGCAACCCAGCCTGAGCAATCCCCTCGTTAGAGTTATTACTCGCGCTAATGGGGCCGCGTCGTCGTCGTTCTAAATCGGGCGCCTGGCTGGCGGTGCATTACTCGAAAAAAACAGCGATGCTTTGCCGTCGTCCTCGAGCGGCAAAGCATCGCGAATGTGGGAAGCGAACTGCCTGCGCGGAAGGCGGGAGGCCAAGTCCCGAACTGGATCGCCGGCCAATCCGCTCTGCTAACCGCTAGAACGTATCCAGAATGAAGTGGTGTCCGTAGTGGTAGCGCCGATTCTGGGGGTAATAGTTCTGCCAGGCTCGGTTGTAGACCGGAATTCGCATTTCTTGGGGATACCGGTAATACAGGCTTTCGGAGCTGCGGTAATAGTCCGCGCTCCAAAAATTTTGCGGATAATAGACGTATGGGTAGTGGTAGAACCGCTGCCAATCTTGCGTGTTGTAGCTGTGCCCCCACTGGCGATTGAAGGCCTGTTGGGCTTCCACCTGCTCGGCGGGCGCGATCGCCCATAGCGCGGCGGCGCAGAAAACGGCCATCGGGATCTGGCGGATCATGAGATTCCCCCCTCACGGAACGTAGGCGTGGTACGGGTGCGGTCGGTTAACGTCCCGTGCGAAGCGCAGCGGGACGACGCGGGCAGAATTTGGGTCGTTGTCGAGCGCTTAGCGGGCAGAAATCGAACGGCGAGTCATGATGCGCCGCACCGACTCCTGCCGCGCAGGGCTCGATAATTACAGCATCGGCAGGCCGCCCGCAGGGCATTGAGGGAATATCCCGTATAGCCGCTATATGTCGCAGAACTACTGCGGCAGGCGGCCTTCGGCCAATTCCTGGTCCCACTCGTCCATCAGCGGCCAATCGATGGCGCAGGTGCCGAAGTCGGCCATGTGCAGATAGCCCCGCAACCGCGCGATGGTGCGGTCGAGCAAGGCGTCATCTTTGCGAAAGATCGGACCATGGCTGGGCAACAGCCATTCGACGTCGCTGGCGCGAATCCGCTCGAGCGAGCGGACGAACGCCTGGATATCGCTGCCGTGATGGGCGTCGATGGCCCCCACGCAGCCGTCGCGATAGATGTTATCGCCGCTGAAGAGCAGCTTTCCCAGCCGAAACGAAAGCTGGCTGTCGGTGTGCCCCGGCGTGTGCCAGACATCCAACTTCAGGCCGCCGAGCGAGATCGTATCGCCGTCGTCGACGAACTGGTCGATTTTGACCGGCGGCATCTCCAGGTGGATGTTCTGCGCTGTTATTTCGGCGAACGTCTTGAGCCGATCGCCGGAAGCCAACGGTTCCGCCGCCAGGGGGTGGCCAGTAACCGTCGTCTTCAGCAGTTGCTTGGCCTTGGCCAAGCCTTGAATGTGGTCGACGTCGGCGTGCGTCGCGATCAGCGTCTTGCAGTTCGACAACGGGAAATCGAGTTGCCGAATCATCTCGACGATCTCTTCGACCGTTTCCTCGAAGCCGATATCGATCAGCAGCCAGTCGGCACCGTCGTAAACCAGGTAGACGTTGCAGCCCAGACGTTCTCCGGCCTGATAATTGATCTCGATCACATGAGGGAAGACGGGCTTCCGCTCCAGCATGGTCCGATCCTTCCCCAAGAGACTTCGCTTCGGCCGCCGACTGAGCAATTCAGCCCAGACGCCCAGATTTACAGACGCCCCGATTCTAGGATCCATGCTCCCGGCCGACAAGAACCGAGCCAGCGCGCTAGTGCGTCTTCAAGTCTGAGTTGATAGGTGAGGGTGGCTGGCGGCAGAGCGCAGCGATGCCCCAGCGTTCTGGGGCTTCGCCAAGGCTCTGCCGCCAGCCACCCGACGGTCGAAATGGCTTTGAAGTGGCGCTAGCTCGGTGCACTTGCGACGATCGCGGCCAGCCCTTCGCGAAAAGAAGGGTAGCATAGCGATATGCGCAATTCGGCCAACATGCTCGCGTTGCTGATCCGCTTGTCGGCCGCGGCTCGGGCCGCTCGCGGATCGCCCGGCGGCGGTGCGGCGAATCGCGGCGGCGGCGCGTGCAGCAAGCGCGCCAGTTCGGCGTAGTAATCGCCGCGCCGGACGGGATGTCCGTCGGAAACGAGATACCGCCGCGGCAGCGGCACGTCGGCCGATGCAGCGGCAAGCACGGCGCTGGCGGCGTCGTCGACGTGAATCAGGTTCAAAAAACCTTCCGTCGGCACGGCGAGCGGTTCGCCGGCCAACAGCGGCGCCTGATTGGGAATCCGCCCGGGGCCATAAATGCCCGCCAGCCGCAGGATCACGCCGCGGGCGCCCAGCGGATGTCGCCACAAAACTTCTTCGGCGGCCAGGCTCGCTTTGCCTCCTGCGCGCTGCGGCTCGCAAGGCGAATCTTCGTCGACCCAGTCGCCCGCCGAGTCGCCGTAAACGCCCGTGGAACTGATGTAAATCACGCGGCCGGTTTCGTTGGGCAGAGCGTCGAGCACGTTTCGCAGTCCGGCCACGTAGACCTCTTCGATCGAATGTCCCGCGTTGCGGTCGAAGCCCACGGCGAACAGCGCCGTCTCGGCGCACGGCAAACCAACCAGCGAGGCCGGTTGCGTCACGTCGGCCACGAGCGGGGCGAAGCCTTCGGCCGCCAGCGCCGCCGTCCGCAACGGCCAGCGGGTCGTGACGTAAACCTGTTCGCCGGCATCGCGCCAACGGCGCGCGACGCGAAGACCCAAGTAACCGCCGCCGATAATCAATCGTGCCATCGTTGCGCCTCGACGTTTGCGGCCGAATCTCGTCAGCCGTCCAACGGGCCAGGCTCGCCTTGGCCGCGCGTCGCGCTTTCCAGGTAAGCCGTCAACATGATTTGCGCGGCCAGCTTGTCGCGCCGCTCGCGGCGCTGCTTCTTGGTCAGCTTCGCCGCGCCCAGAAAAGCGTCGGCCTCGCTGGTGGTGAAACGCTCGTCGAAATACTCGACGGGCAAGCCGGTCGTTTCCGCCAGCCACTTGCCGAACTCGCGGGCTTGAATTGATTTCTGACTTTCCAGCCCGCTGAGATGCACCGGCAAGCCGACGACGAACCCAACGATCCCTTCTTCGGCCGCCAGACGGCGAAAGCGGGCTGCGTCGGCCTGCGGATCGCGGCGCTGGTAGTTTTCATAAGGGCTGGCCAGCGTCCGCCGCGCGTCGGTCAGCGCGATGCCGATCCGCACCGTGCCGAAATCGATGCCGGCCAAGCGGCCGACGGAGGGAACGGATGATTCAGCCACTTGAACTTAGAATCCCGAGGGCAACGGTTCCTCGAATTCCAAATTCATGAGCGATGTCTCCTGCTCATCAGGAGTAATCAGCAGGCAAACGGAGATTTCCATTTGGAGCGGGTCGGGCAGCTTCTCAAGTATTCGCCAAATCTCCGCTTCTCGCTCGCTGATGGTTTTGCCCTCGAAACTTCGATCGACGACCCGGATGCGAATCGCACCGGGGTTATAGCGGTAGACTTTGATCCGCGCGTCGGGATGAACGGATCGATATTCCTCGATCAGCAAGCGCTCGATGCGCTTCGTCTTAGCGTCGATTTGCTTGGCCATTATTGCAGCGTCCTCTGTCCCCAATTCATGACAATTCTTGCCGCGGAAAGAAAGTCCTCCGCCCAGAGCGACGGCTTCGTTTTCGCTTCGTACCGCCAATCGGTCGTCCAAGTCGAGACCGTCACGATGGCTCGCGAAACATCCGCGGGCAGGCTGACGCCTCGTCTTGACAGGCGGTATCGAAGCCAATCGAAGTTATGCGCTTTTTGCCCGCGAAATTCACGAATCGCCTCGGTCTGGCGGCGTTGTGGATGCGCCGCCAGCAACACGGCCTTGAGCATGCATTCCACTGCGTAGCCCGCTAAATACATCGCGATCGTTGTGTAACCGTTATCGAGCAGGAACCTCGACTCTTCGAAACGCTTCCAACTCGCGGTCCGAAACGAGAAAACCAATTGCGGTTTCGCCAAGTTCCCGCCCTTTTATTATTTCCGTGCGACGGTCATCTAGCCGATGGCCTTGCCTTCAATTATAGCTGATCGAACTGTCGGCGTTCCACTGCGACTCTCCGATTTAGCGGACGACCAACAAGTTCCGGTGCTTTGCGCGGCCGACATCGATGATGCGCCTTCTTCGGCCGCCAGACGGCGAAAGCGGGCCGCGTCGGCCCGCGGATCGCGTCGCAGGTAGTTTTCATAAGGGCTGGCCAGCGTCCGCCGCGCATCGGTCAGCGCGATGCCGATGCGCACCGTGCCGAAATCGATGCCGGCCAGGGGGAGGCGAAAACTCAGGATGGCTTGCTGAATCCAAACTTAAAACCGCGCGTCAATCGCTGGTCCTTGAAATCGAGATTGATCAAGGGAGAAGGCCATCTGTGATCCGTCTTTATCCGCTTGCGAAGCCGCGTCACCGATCGATTTCAAGGCGCGAACTCTGTGGTGTTTTCGAGCGCGTTCAGGCGAATGCTACGGCGGCAAGTCTCGCTTCAATTCGTCGACGACCGTCTTGGCTGTTGCTCCGGGCAAAACGAGCAGCCAGCCCCGTGCCCGCCAAGCAATGGCCACGCCCATCACGCGCCCTGATCGATCCGTCACTGGCCCGCCCAAAGGGGACTCCCGGTCAACGGTTACATTATAAGCACGCGCGAATCCCGAGTAACGGGGGCTCTGTCCGTCAGGTTGCGGCACATGAGCCGGGTCCAACACTTGCAAAAGTTCGAGTTTTTTCCCGTCGCGTACGATCGCGAGCCGAACTTGATCTCCCGCGATCGCGATGGGAGCGCCCTGTTGGGGATAGAACAGCTTCCGATAAGCCTCAAGGTCCGGCGTTGGCTGGCCATCCACGGTCCGAATAACGTCTCCTTGGCGGAGAGCCGTATTGTGCAATTTCGTGCGAGATGCCTGATAGACTTCGACGATCTCCAAACCCCGAGGGCTATCCTGGACATTCAGCCACAGATCGCCGCGTTCGGGCGGAATTGAAATCTCCGGGTGCGAGACGAATCCGACCGCGAGTTCGTGGCCGGTCCCAGGCGCCGCCATGGCGCCAACCTGGGGATCGCCATCACCGGACCACTCAGTAACCGGCAGGTTCTCCGCTCCGATCTTGAGCATGGCGAGATCGTGTTCGCGGATTGTCTTGACGACCGCTGCCGGAAAGACGCGACCGTCGGCGAGGCGGCATGCAGGAGCTTCGGGCAGCAGACTTGCCTTGGTCAGAATTCGTCCGTCACTGCTTACGATGGTTCCCAGGGCGACCGCCTTCTGGCCGTCGAGCACCTGCACGACGCGTTGCTTGATTCCGACCGAGGCTTGTTCCAGGTCTTTCCTCGCAGCAACCAGCGGCGAGTCGCTCGCCTCGTCAAACGGAGCGTTCAGCTCTTCCCAATGCTCGCGGAGCACTTCCACCCGCACGTGCTTGTGCGGCGCCAACTTCCCATTTCGGTTTTCTGCAACCCTGGAATGGATCGCCAGGAGATCTCCGTTTGCGTCGAAGACTCCGCCGCCGGAGTCTCCGCCGATGATGGCGACCGACGGATCAGTACCAAGGTGATATTGCCACTGGCCTGTTTCCGAGGCCGCGATCGACGATTTTCGCGTGCTCGGCCGCCGATCTTCACTCTGCACGGGACCATAGCCGATGACGAGGCACGGGTCGCCAGGCTTCGTTTGCAGGGAATTCCCCAGCTCGACGTGGGGCCAGGTCCCTGGATCGAGAATCCGTAATAGACTGACGTCACAGACCAGATTGACGCCCAGCACTTCGGCGGCTGCGTCTCTGCCGTCTGGGAGGCAGACGATGACTTTCTTGCCGGGCATGACGAACAGGTGTCCGCACGTGGCGATCAGCCCGTCCGCCGATACGATCACTCCGCTCAGGCCTCGATCCCCAGGCTCGCGACGGATGCGGACCGTCGCCGCGGCGGATATTTCCTCAATGTTATGCGGGATCGGCTTTTTATTGGGCTTGTTCGTATTGGCTTCTCTAGGCTCCTGGCGGCGAGGCCGATCGAGACGCAGTTGATCCAAGTTTTTGCCCGATGTCAAATCCTGCCAGAAGGTCTGAACCAATTTCGCATCGGTATAGGCCGTTCCCGCGCCCCACCATACTTTCCACCCCGCTGCAACGAGGTCACCGTCCAGGTTGAAGACGAGCGAGCCGTCTCTCCACGGATAGCTCGACAAGTCCGACGTCATGAACCACACGCCGGGAGCAGCCCTGGTCACGAAATCGACCTGCAGAAACGGCTGCGAAACAAGGGTCGCCGGCTCGTCGCGAGCATAGCCTAGCGTAATAACGCCTTGCCCCGCCCGGATGCTGCCGGTGCGATTCAGTTGGACGTGCGGCCACGGTCCTGGGCCGTCGAGCTTCGCCAAGCCGATCATTCGCTCGTCCGACCAGCCAAGGGAAGTCCCTGATACATTGCGGCCGTCGGACAGACCGAATGTGAGCTTAGTTCAAGTTTCGCGGTTTTCGCCAGGCAATTTCGGTCGAATTGAAATCGGCCTCCGTGCCAAAAACGGGTAAACCTGTGGTGAATTCAACTTCCCAGGCAACCCGCGGCAAGGAGGCCGAA
>Ga0307374_10001380_pt1 | contig 44937 bp, 37 predicted proteins | sample OX3MG_FD_202532 | JGI IMG/M metagenome (GOLD analysis project Ga0307374, IMG submission 202532) | Soil microbial communities from Risofladan, Vaasa, Finland - OX-3 | ecosystem: Environmental > Terrestrial > Soil > Coastal area > Acid sulfate soil | place: Finland: Risofladan, Vaasa | collected...
CGTGCCGAGGTACAGACCGATGATCTGTGCGTTCGGCAGGGGGAGGGGCAGCTGGGAGGTCACCTTGGCTGGAAGCAGCGAAGCAACCTTGTTGGCCGCCGCGTCCAGAGTGGTGAGATCGATCGTGATCCGCAAGCCGTTCAGCGTGCGTGAAGCCGAGCTCCCGCTGACGGCGTCAATCGGGCTCGTCACCGCGATGGAGATGCCCAACTCCTTGAGTAGGGCGTTCAGCGTTGAGATCGGTGCGGCTAGCGGTGCCGACTTCCCATCTGCCGCAATGCCGTTCGCATCCACGGTCACCGGCGTGCCGGCGATGCTCATGTTCGTGATCAGAGTCGAACCCGAGACCGAGCCCGTCGAGCCGTCCGAGGTCGCCTTCGCGGTCGAGGTGACGGCTCCAATATTGATGAACCCGCCCAGGATGGAGATGCCAGAGTCGGTCGCGGTGGCCGACCCTGATGCCGTGTTCCCCGGTGCGCCCGAGGTCGACGTGCTGGAGATCCCTCCAATCCCGAAGATGGACGACGAGGATGCGAGCGGGTTGCCGGGGCCGCTCGGCGCGGTCGGTGTGCCTGTCCCCGCCGACCCCGCCGTGGCCGCGCCGTCGCCGAGGGTGGCCGTCGCCGTGTTGCCGCTGGCCGACGACGATGTGTCCATGCTCACGCCGGGTTCGTCGGTCGAGGCGGTATTCGGTGTCTGCGGGTAGTTGCTCACGGCCTCAACCGGCCAGATCGGCGCGGGTGGCAACGGGGCGCCGGGCACCAGGAGGGCCAGCTGTGGCCCCGAATTGGCCACGATCTGTCCGGGGTAGAACGTCGCTGCGGTCGCGGACCCGACCGGGCCGTAGTTGTCGGTGGTGGCCGCGTAGCCCTCGTCCACCTCGAACGTCGGGTTGGTCGGGAAGGGGAAGTTCGGCTGCTCGTAGGTAACCGAGGCAGCTTCGGCGAGCGCCGCCACCGTGAACCCTCCAAGGGTGGTGTCTGCCCCAGCCGAACCGTTCGAGAAACCGAAGGCCAGCGCGCCACTACCGCCACCCACCATGAGCGCCGCGGCCGCAGCGAGGACGCGCGCGCGGCCTCGGGCGGTGCGCCAGATCGAACGTTGATGCCGCCCGCTCATGCTGCGACCCCACCGAGATACGCGTCAGCCAGGTCCGGAGGAAGCTGATCCGGTGTCCCCGCTGCGACGATCTTGCCTTGCACCATGACGGCCACATGGGTGGCGACTCCGAGAGCGGTTGCTGCGAACTGCTCGGCCAGGATCACGGCCACCCCCTCGGCGGCAATCTGCGCGACGAGGTCGTACAACTCAGCCACGATCATTGGCGCCAGGCCCATGGAGATCTCGTCAAGTAGGAGCAGGGCGGGCTCGACGCTCAGCGTGCGCGCCATGGCCAGCATCTGCTGCTCCCCGCCCGAGAGCGTCCCGGCGATCTGGCTGCGGCGCTCGGAAAGGCGCGGGAACCTCGTGAAGGCTCTCTCCTGCACGACCGACTTCGACAAGCCGCAGAACGTCATCAGGCGGAGGTTCTCGGAGACCGTCAGATTCGGGAAGATGCCGCGCCCATCGGGCAGGGTGCACAGCCCGGCCCGGGCCAGGTCCTCCGCCTTCATCCCGTTGACGTGGCGACCGAGGATGTGGAAACACCCCGACGTCGGCGCCATTTGCCCGCTGGCAACCTTGAGCGCGGTGGACTTGCCGGCACCGTTTGGCCCGAGCAACGCCAGCACGCCGCCGTTCTCGACGGCGAGGTCGACACCGTGGAGGACTTCGATCTGCCCGTAAGCCGCGTGGACGCGTCGCAGCTCCAGCACCGGTGGTTGCGTGACTGGAGTCTGCTCAGGCATCGACTGCCCCTCCCACGGCGACCGACATGTCGCCGGACGGAGTCGAAGCCAGCCCATCAACGTGCTCCTCGGGGTCGTCCACCGCGCCGAGATACGCGGCCCGCACCCGCTCGTCGGCCCGGATTTCAGCCGGCGTGCCGACCGTCAACACGGAGCCAAAGTCGAGCACGTTGATGCGGGTGCACACGCGCATGACGAGGCCCATGTCATGCTCGACCAGCAGGACGGCCATGCCGTCCTCGGCCAGCTTGACCAGCAGATTGCCGAGCTCTTCGCTCTCCGACTCGCTCAGGCCCGAGGATGGTTCGTCCAGCAGGAGGAGTCGCGGCTTGGTGGCGAGCGCCCTCGCGAGTTCCAACAGCCGGGCCTGGCCGGTCGGAAGGGTGTCCGCCGGACGCTCGGCCAGCGCGGAAAGACCCACCTGAGACAGCACGCCTTTGGCGTTGGCGGTCGTGTCGGAGCGGTCGCGGGACCAGCGGCGACGGATTTCGGCCGCCGCCAGCACGTTCTCCCACACCGAGAGGGAGCTGAACACCTCCAGGCGCTGGAACGTGCGACCGATGCCCAGGCGGGCGCGCTTGTGCGGGCCGAGGCCGTCCATGGAGGACCCGTCGAAGGAGATCCGGCCGCCGTTGAGGCTCTGCAGGCCACAGATGGTGTTGAACAGGGTGGTCTTGCCGGCCCCGTTGGGCCCAATCAGCCCCGTCACTGCGCCAGGGTCGACGGAGAGATTGACGCCGCGCAACGCATGGACCCCGCCGAAACGGACTTCCGCCTCAGCCACTTGCAGTAACGACATCGCCTCCACCCCCCTTCGTTCTTCCTGCCCAGTGAATTCTCAGACCAGGGGCTCCTGGTTTGGCCTGATCAGTCCCCCTAGTCTGCCAAAAAACTAGAACGCGCTCTCGTTTGGGACCTCGTGGACCCTATTACGAACTCGCCCCCCAGGGCGTTAGCCTGACCCTCTATGGAACACTCGATGGACGAGCGACTTGCGGAGCTCGCGTCACGTAAGGACCAAGCCTTGCACGCCGGCAGCGAAAAAGCTGTCCAGCGCCACCATGCCAAGGGCAAAATGACCGCCCGGGAACGGATCGAATACCTCCTGGACGAAGGCTCATTCCAGGAGCTGGACATGCTGGCCCGCCACCGGGCCCACGGCATGGGCCTGGAGGACAACCGTCCCTATACCGACGGCGTGGTGACTGGGTTCGGCACCATCGACGGCCGGCGGGTCTGCATCTTCAGCCAGGACTTCACCGTCTTCGGTGGTGCGCTCGGCGAGGTCTTCGCCGAGAAGATCCACAAGGTGATGGATCTTGCCGCATCCACGGGGGTCCCCATGATCGGGCTCAACGACGGAGCCGGTGCCCGTATTCAAGAGGGCGTGGTGTCGCTCCATTCCTACGGTGGCATCTTCCACCGCAACGTCACGGCCTCCGGCGTCATCCCTCAGATCAGCGTGATCCTCGGGCCCTGCGCCGGAGGCGCCGTCTACTCGCCCGCCATGACCGACTTCATTTTCATGGTGCAGGGCACGTCGCACATGTTCATCACCGGGCCCGACGTGGTGAAGACCGTCACCGGTGAGGACGTGACCCTCGAGGAGCTCGGCGGGGCCATGAGCCATGCCACCAAGTCCGGCGTCGCGACGTTCGTCTCACCCGATGAGAAGGCCTGCCTGGACGACGTCCGCCATCTCCTGTCCTTCCTTCCCTCCAACAACCTGGAGGAGCCGCCGTTGGAGAGCACGGGCGACGAACCCGAGCGGCAGGTCCCAGAGCTGATCGACCTGATGCCCGCCAGCCCGAACCAGCCCTACGACATGAAGAAGGTCATCACGGCGGTGGTCGACGATGGCGAGTACTTCGAGGTGCACCGACACTGGGCCATGTCGATCACCTGTGGCTTCGCACGCATGGACGGGCGCGTCGTCGGGATCGTGGGCAACCAACCCGCCGTCCTGGCCGGCGTCCTGGACATCGACTCGTCTGAGAAGGCGTCCCGGTTCGTGCGGACCTGCGACGCGTTCAACATCCCGCTGCTCACCTTCGTCGACGTGCCCGGGTTCATGCCGGGCACCGATCAGGAGTACGGCGGCATCATCCGCCACGGGGCCAAGCTGCTCTACGCCTACTGCGAGTCGACGGTGCCCCGGATCCAGATCATCACGCGCAAGGCGTACGGCGGGGCCTACGTCGTCATGAATTCAAAGTCGATCGGTGCCGACCTCGCCTTCGCGTGGCCGTCGGCCGAGTTGGCCGTCATGGGCCCGAACGGCGCGGTGGAGATCGTCTACCGACGTGAGCTCGCTGAGGCCGCTGACCCGGCGGCCCGGCGGGCGGAGCTGATTGACGAGTACACCGAGCGCTACGCCAACCCCTACATTGCGGCCGAGCGAGGTTACATAGACGACGTCATTTCGCCGGCTGACACCCGGGCCGTCATTTGCCGAAGCCTCGAGATCCTGGCGTCCAAGCGCGAAGAGCTCCCACGCCGCAAGCACGGCAACGTCCCGCTGTGAGCGCGGACGCCGACGTGAACGCGGTGAACCTTGCGCTGCTACCGCGACCTGAGCCCGGACCCGAGGTCCTGGCGGCCATCACCGCCGCCGTGCAACTGACCTGGCCGCAGCCCACCACTCCTGACGCGCTGGACCCGGTGCACCAGGCCTGGCGCTTCAGCGGTCGGTGGTGGAACAAGCCCACACCGTTGCGGCGCGAGCGTCCCTGGGCCCGCCGCTGACGGTCTACGTCGACGACTGGCGGCAGCGGGCGACGATCCGCCAACGCGAGGACCGTTGGTCGCATCTGCTGGGGGACGACCCGGCGGAACTGCACGCCCTGGCCGCTCGGCTCGGCATTCCTCGGCGCGGGTACCAGCTGCACCGGCGCTCCCCCGCCCTGAACCACTACGACGTGCCCGAGGACCTCCGTCGACAAGCGATCGCGCTCGGTGCCGTGCCGGTCACCTGGCGTGAGATGGCCCGGCTCACCCGGGAGTGGCGGCGCGCTGGTGCTCCGCCAGGGTGACCATGTCCTCCATGATCTTGTCGAAGGAATAGTCCTTGGGCGTGTAGACGGAGGCGATACCTTTGCCCAGCAGGATGTTGGCATCGTCGGGCGGGATGATCCCTCCCACCACGACGGCCGCGTTCACACCCGCCGCACGGAGGCGGTCCAGCACGTCGGGTACCAGTTCCATGTGGGAGCCCGAGAGGATGGAGAGACCAACGATGTCGACGTCCTCGTCGCGCGCCGCCGCCACGATCTGGGCCGGCGTCAGCCGGATGCCTTGGTAGATGACTTCGAAACCGGCGTCGCGCGCCGCTACGGCGATCTGTTCAGCCCCGTTGGAGTGCCCGTCGAGGCCGGGCTTGGCGACCAACAGGCGCGGCGGGCCGCCCGAGCGCTCGGCCAGCGCCTGAATGCGGGCCCTGATGGGCGCCAGCTCCTCGCCGCGCCGCCCCACCCCGCCACCGACCCCGGTGGGAGCACGGAACTCGCCGAAGACCTCACGCAGGGCGCCGGCCCACTCCCCCGTGGTGCCGCCGGCGTGGGCCAGGGCGATCGTTGCTTCCATGATGTTGCCGCCGGGTCCGCTGTCCTCGGCGACTCGGCGCAACACGTCGAGTGCCTTCTGCACGGCACCGTTGTCACGTTCGGACCGCCAGCGTTGGACGTCCGCAGCCTGCTCTGCCTCCACCCGATGGTCGACCTTGAGGATGTTGTCGATCTCACCATCACCGGTGAGCGGTGACGGCGCGGTGTCGGTGAATGAGTTGACGCCGACCACGATCTGCTCCCCGGTCTCAATACGGCGCACCCGCTCGGCCTGGCTGCGCACCAGCCGCATCTTCAACTCGTCAATCGCTTCGAAGGCGCCGCCCAGGGCCTCGACGTCAGCCAGCTCCGCGCCGGCTTCGTCAATCAACTCGGCGGTCTTGGCCTCCACCACCTTTGAGCCTTCGAAAATGTCGCCGTACTCGAGCAGGTCCGACTCGAACGCCAGTATCTGCTGCATCCGCAGAGACCACTGCTGGTCCCACGGGCGCGGCAACCCCAGAGCCTCGTTCCACGCCGGGAGCTGCATGGCGCGGGCGCGGGCATTCTTCGAAAGGGTCACGCCCAGGCTCTCGAGCACAATGCGCGGCACGTTGTTCTCGGGCTGCTGCTCGGTGAGCCCGAGGGAGTTGACCTGGACGCCGTAGCGGAAGCGCCGCAGTTTGGGGTCCTGCACCCCGTAGCGCTCGGCACAGATGCGGTCCCACATGGTGGTGAAGGCCCGCATTTTGCAGGTCTCCTCAATGAAGCGGACGCTCGCGTTGACGAAGAAGCTGATTCGTCCCACCACGGCCGGCAGCTCGGAAGGGTCGATCTTGCCCGACGCACGTACCCCGTCGAGGACACCGATGGCGGTGGCCAGCGCGTACGCCACCTCCTGGGTCGGCGTGGCTCCGGCCTCCTGCAGGTGGTAGCTACAGACGTTGATGGGGTTCCATTTCGGTGCGTGCCGCACCGTGTAGGCAATGGTGTCGACCGTCAGACGCAGGCTCGGGCCCGGCGGGAAGATGAACGTCCCGCGGCTCAGGTACTCCTTAATGATGTCGTTCTGCGTCGTTCCCGACAGCAACGCCGTGTCGACACCCTGCTCCTCGGCGTGGGCGACATAGAGCCCCAGCAGCCAGGCGGCGGTCGCGTTGATCGTCATGGAGGTGTTCATGTCGGCCACGGGGATCTGATGCATCAGCTCCTCCATGTGGCCGCGGTGGGCGACCGGTACCCCGACCTTCCCCACCTCACCCGCAGCTTCGGGCGCGTCGGGGTCGTAGCCCGTCTGCGTCGGCAGGTCGAACGCGATGGAGAGGCCCGTCTGACCCTTGGCCAGGTTCGTGCGGTACAGCTCGTTGGAAGCGCGCGCGGTGGAGTGCCCCGAGTAGGTGCGCATCACCCACGGAGCGTCACGGGGTGGCTGCTTGCTCATGTCGTCACCTCCTCAGGTGGCGGAAGGGCTCCCACCATTCTGCCCGCTCCAGCCGGCGGTCGAACCGCTGCGGCCTACCGGTTGTAGTCGTAAAAGCCGCTCTTGGTCTTGCGGCCCAGCTGCCCCGACGTCACCAGGCGTCGCAGCAGCGGGACGGCGGCGTAGTTCGGGTCCCTGAACTCGTCGTACAGCGCGTCCAGGATGGCCAGCGACGTATCGAGCCCCACCAGGTCGAGCAGTGCGAACGGTCCCATGGGGAAGCCGCAACCGCCCTTCATCGCCGTGTCGATGCCCTCCTTGGTCGCCACCCCCTGTTCCAGCAGCCGCACGGCGTTGTTGAGGTACGGGAAGAGCAACGCGTTGACGATGAAGCCGGCCTGGTCCTTGACCTCGACAGGGTCCTTGCCACACGCGGCAGCGAACTCGAGAGCCGTGGCCACCGTCGCGTCCGACGCCGTGATGGGTCGGACTACCTCCACGAGCGACATGGCCGGTGCGGGATTGAAGAAGTGGATGCCGCACACCAGTTCGGGCCGGCCCGTGGCCATCGCCATCTCGACCACGGGGAGGGTCGACGTGTTGGTCGCGAGGATCGCACCGTCGCGGCAGACGGAGTCGAGCTCGGCGAAGAGCTCCTTCTTCACCGTCAGGTCCTCGACCACGGACTCAATCACCAGGTCCACCTCGGCCAGCTGACCAAGGTGCGTGGTACTCGACACGCGGGCCGTGATCTCGGCCGCCTCGGATTCGGTGCGCTTGCCCTTTTCCACTTGCTTGGCCAGCGACTTGGCCAGACCGGCCACCATGGCATCGGCACCCTGCTGGCTGCGGCTCCGCAGCACGACCTCGTAGCCCGAGGCGGCGGCCACCTCCGCGATGCCGGAACCCATGATGCCCGAACCGATGATCCCTACCCGTTTGATCGACATGGCCCAAGAGGCTACTGGTCGGTAACCTCGCCGGTCGAAGCCGGGCACCCACGCCTGCGTGCAAGAGTGGCCCATGGACACAACTGGCCTGCTGGCCCTGGTGGGTGGCAGCGAATGGACCGAAGGCTGCACGTTCGACGCCACCCTGCTCAGTGCCTCGGGCGGGACCGACGTCGTCGTGCTGCCCACCGCGGCCGCCTACCAGCACCCCGAACGGGCGGTGCTCCGGTCAGCCGAGTGGTTCCAGTCGCTGGGTGCCCAGGTGGAGGGCCTCATGGTCCTCGACCGTGCTTCAGCCGACGACCCGGGCATCGCCGCAGTCGTACGAGGGGCCCGCTTCATCTACCTCTCGGGTGGCTCGCCGTTGCACCTCAAATCGGTGCTCAAGGGCTCGGCCACCTTCGCCGCGCTCCGCGAGGCATGGTCGGACGGCGCGGTGGTGGCAGGTTCGGCCGCCGGTGCCATGGTGCTCACCGATCCCATGGTCGACCCCCGCGGCGGGGCGTTGACCGTCGGGCTGGGCCTGGTCGATCAGCTCACCGTGGTGCCGCAATTCGGCGACGAGGAAGCCGACGCGCACGGCCAGAAGCTCCTGCGAACCGTCGCGCTGGCGCCGGCCGGGCTGCCGGTCGTGGGCCTCCCCGCACGCTGCGCGCTCATGCGCGGCCGAGACGGCACATGGACTTCCGCGGGAGCCGGTTCGCCCGTGGTGTTCCTCGACGGCACGGCCACCGAGGGGCTCTCCGCCCTCAAGTAGTCAGAGCGGCTCAGTCGCTCTCGGCAACGGTGACCGACTCAATCACGACGCGTTCCTTGGGCGTACCCGAACTCGTGCCAAGCTCGTTGATCCTCTCGACCACGTCACCCCCGCTCACCACTGCGCCGAAGAGCGAGTAGAGCGGAGGAAGCCCGGCCCCGTCGGGCCCGCTGATCACGAAGAACTGACTGCCGTTGGTGTTGGGTCCGGCGTTCGCCATGGCCAACGAGCCCATCTGGTAGCGGCCAGCAGCCGGGAGCTCGTCAGCGAACCGGTACCCGGGACCGCCGGTGCCGGTGCCGGTCGGGTCGCCGCCTTGGAGGACAAAGCCCGGGATGATGCGGTGGAAGATGACCCCGTCGTAGAAGTGGTACCGCGCCAGGAATACGAAGCTGTTCACCGTTTTGGGCGCAGCCAGGTGATCAAGGGCGATCACCATCGTCCCGTGGGACGTCACCATCGTCGCTGTGTACCGCTTGTTGGTGTCGATCACCATCGGCGGCTCTTCGTCGAATTGCCGCTGCTGCGGGCTCGACCCATCGGCTGCGGGCGGAACGGGGGTGGCCATGGTTGGTCTCCTTAGGGCCCGGAGGCCACATTGACGGTGACGGAGATGATGCGGTTGGTGACGCTCGGGGTGCCGGCCTGGGTCCCCTGTGCGTTGATGGCCTCAACCACGTTCAGGCCGGTGATGACCTTGCCGAACAAGGAGTACCCACCGCTGGCGAGGTCCGCGTCCAGGGTGGCCGCGCCGCCCGGCACCACGATGAAGAACTGGCTGCCGTTGGTGTTGGCCCCGGCGTTGGCCATGGCCACGTCGCCGGTGGCATAAGACGTTGGGATGTTCTCGTTGTTGAACTTGTAGCCCGGTCCACCCGAGCCCGTACCGGTCGGATCACCGGTCTGGTCCATGAAACCGGGAATGACCCGGTGGAAGACCACGCAGTGGTAGTAGCCCTTCTTCGCCAGGAAGACGAAGTTGTTCACCGTCTGTGGCGCCGCTTTGGCGAAGAGCGACATGGTGAAGGTGCCCGCGGTGGTCACCACCGTGGCCGAGTACAGCTTGTTGGTGTCGATCGTCACGGCGGGCGCGGCGGGGTACTTCTGGGTGTTGACCGCGGTGGTCGTACTGGACGGGCAACCGGCCTTCAGGGCGATCCGGTCGGCCGCCTGTTGCGCCGTGCCCGTCGCGGTCTTGGCCACCGTGGTCGTCGTGGAGCTGGCCGACTTGGGTTTGTTGCTCTTGGCGTTCGAGACGAGGAACACGATGCCGATGATGACGGCCGCGACCAGCACGAGCGCGCCCGTGTTGCGGAACTGCCGGCGCCGCTTGTCCACCTTGGCCTGGGCGGCCAGACGGGCCTCCCGCGCTGCTCGCTGACGGGCTCTCTTCTCGCTGGGCACGGCCGGAGACCCTATCCGCCCTGGGGTCACCGGTTCAGATCGCCCTGGCCCAGAGGCTGCGGCCGAGGCCATTAGCGTCGTGGGGATGCCGCTCGTCGTCCAGAAATACGGAGGGACCTCTGTGGGGGACGCCGATCGCATTCGTGCCGTGGCTGACCATGTGGCGCGTACCCGGCGCGAGGGTTCCGAGGTGGTTGTCGTGGTGAGCGCCATGGGCAAGACCACGGACGACCTCATCCGCCTGGCCGACTCGGTCAGCGGGACTCAGCCTGCGCGCGAGTACGACATGCTGGTCAGCGCCGGAGAACGGATCACCGCGCCGGCGCTCTGCATGGCGCTGGCCGGCCTGGGCGTCGCCGCCACGTCCTTCACCGGCAGCCAGGCCGGGATCATCACCGACACCGACCACACGAGGGCCAAGATCCTCGAAATCCGGCCCGATCGCCTCCGCGAGGCGCTCGACGACGGGCGGGTTCCCGTGGTTGCCGGGTTCCAAGGCGTGTCGACGGACCGCAACGTCACCACGCTCGGACGGGGTGGCTCGGACACGACCGCGGTCGCCCTTGCTGCGGTTCTGAACGCGGTTGCGTGCGAGATCTACACCGACGTCACCGGCGTATTCACGGCCGACCCGCGGATCGTTCCCACGGCGCACAGGATCGACCGCATTTCGTATGAGGAGATGCTTGAGGTCGCGGCGACCGGCGGACGCGTTCTGGCCCTGCGTTCTGTCGAGTTCGCCCGCAACCATCATGTGCCCCTGTGCGTGCGCAGTAGTTTCACGTGGGAGCCTGGCACCTGGGTAGTGGAGGAGGCAGACATGGAGCAGGCCGTCGTCACCGCGGTGACCCACGACACGTCGGAGGCCAAGGTGACCGTGCTCGGCGTGCCCGACCGACCCGGTATTGCCGCCCAGCTCTTCCGCGCCCTGGCCGACCGGTCGGTCAACGTGGACATGATTGTGCAGAACACGTCGGCCCACGGGACGACCGACATCTCCTTCACCGTGCCCAAGGCCGACCTGGCCGTCTCGGTGGAGACGGCCTCCTCCCACTCGGCCGACCTCGGTGCATCCGGCGTGACTTCGGACATGGACGTCTCGCGCGTCTCGCTCATCGGCGCCGGCATGAAGTCGCACCCTGGCATTGCCGCAACCATGTTCGAGACGCTGGCCAAGGAGGAGATCAACATCGACATGATCTCCACCTCGACCATCAGGACCTCATGCATTGTGCGCACCGATGATGTCGAGCGCGCCGTGCGCGCCCTCCACGCCGCCTTCGAACTGGGCTGACGTTGGCCCCTCGCTGCCTCTGGCTGCTCCGTCACGCCAAGGCGGTCACCCACCCACCCGACGGCGGCGCCGATTTCGACCGGGCCCTGGCGCCGCGTGGCCGGCGCGACGCGGCGGCGCTCGGCCGTCTCATCGGCATCGGCGGAGAGGGCTCGGGCCTCGCCGGGATCGCACAGCCGGAGGTGGCGTTGGTCTCGCCCGCAGCGCGCACCGCGGCTACGGCCGAACTCGTGGTGGCGAACATGGCACCACCACCGAGGATGGAACTCGTCCCCGACCTCTACGGTGCGGAGCCCGAGCAGGTGTTCGATCTCCTGCGATCCCTCCCCGACACGGTGGCGGCAGCCATGGTCGTCGGCCACAACCCGACCGCGCATGCGCTCGCGCTCGACCTCATAGCGAAGAAGGACAAGGCGGGCCGCACGACCGTCGTGCACAAGGGCTTTCCCACCTGCGCGCTGGGGATATACGCATTCGACCTACCTCATTGGCGCGGCGTGGGGAGCCATACGGCCCACCTGAAGGGATTGTTCATCCCGCCTTTCGACGCCGGGTAACCCGGCGTCAGCCGAGCGAACGCAGGATGGCGGCGTCGCCCTGACCGCCGCCACCGCAGAGGGCGACGGCCGCCGTGCTGGCGCCACGCCGGCGCAGCTCGAGCAGTGCGGTCAGCGCGACCCGGGTGCCTGACATCCCCACCGGGTGACCAAGCGCAATGGCGCCGCCGTTCACGTTGATCTTCGCCTCGGGAATGCCGAGCTCGTCCGCTGAGGCGAGGCCGACCGCGGCGAACGCCTCGTTGATCTCGAAGAGGTCGATGGCATCCACCGCGATGCCCGCCTTCTTGGCGGCCTGCGCGATGGCCCGGGAGGGCTGGGTGAGGAGGGAGTTGTCGGGGCCGGCCACCATGCCGTAGCTGACCACCTGACCGATCGGGGTCAGGCCCATCGCCTTGGCCCGCTCGGCCGACATCACGATCACCGCGGCGCCGCCGTCGGAAATCTGTGACGCGTTGCCGGCCGTGATGGTGCCGTCCTTGGTGAAGGCCGGCTTGAGCGCCGCCAACGACTCCGCGGTCGTGCCCGGACGGACACCTTCGTCCACGTCGACGAGCAGCGGATCGCCCTTGCGCTGGGGCACCTGCACGGGGACGATCTCCTCGGCCAGCCGGCCCTCCTTGGCGGCCGCTGCCGCCTTCTCGTGGCTCGCCGCCGAGAACGCGTCCTGCCGCTCCCGGGAGATGCCGACCTTCTCGTTGTGCTGCTCGGTGGAGAGCCCCATGGCGATGTGGTCGAAGGCGTCGGTCAGGCCGTCGTACATCATGGAGTCGACCAGGGCCCCGTCGCCGATGCGGTAGCCCGCCCGAGCGCCCGGCAGCAGGTAGGGGGCCTGGGTCATCGACTCCATGCCGCCCGCCACGACGATCTCGGCGTCACCGGCCCGGATCATCTGATCGGCCAGGTAGATCGTATTGAGCCCCGAGAGGCACACCTTGTTGATGGTGTTGGCCGGGACGGCCATGGGGATGCCTGCCTTGGCAGCCGCCTGCCGGGCGGTGATCTGCCCCTGCCCCGCCTGGATCACCTGACCCATGAGCACGTAATCAACCTGGTCAGGGGCCACGCCGGCCCGGTTGAGGGCTTCGGCGATGGCGAAGCCACCAAGGTCCATGGCGGAGAAACCAGCGAGCGCACCCGACAGTTTGCCAATGGGGGTGCGAGCCCCAGCGACGATGACGGCCTCAGCCATGACGACTACCTCCGAGTCAGCGCCGGTGAAGTTACCGGCCGGGAACTACATCTTATGGGAGCGGTATCGTCAGGTCACATGAGCGACATTTTGAGCGCAGTACTGGCCGACGCCCCTGCCGACGAGCTGGCTGGCCTGCCCCTGCCGGACTCCTATCGGGCCGCCGTGGTGCGGCGCTCGGAGACCGGGATGTTCGAGGGGATGGAGTCCTCGGACAAGGACCCCCGCAAGTCCCTGCACGTCGAAGAGGTTCCCCTGCCCGAGCTGGCGCCCGACGAGGCCTACGTTGCGGTGCTGGCCTCGTCCATCAACTTCAACACCGTGTGGACCTCAATCTTCGAACCCCTCCCGACCTTCGGCTTCCTGGACCGGCTCGGCAAGGAAGGCCCGTGGGCCGCCCGGCACGCGCTCGACCACCACGTCGTGGGGAGCGACGCCTCGGGCGTCATCCTGCGGACCGGTTCCGCCGTGCGGAACTGGAAGGTGGGTGACAAGGTCACCGTGCACTGCAACTACGTGGACGACCAGGACCCGTCGGCGCACGACGACTCCATGCTGGCGGCCAACCAGCGGATCTGGGGTTTCGAGTCGAATTTCGGGGGGCTCGCTGACATCACGTTGGTCAAAGCCAACCAGCTCATGCCCAAGCCCCTCCATCTCAGCTGGGAAGAGGCCGCCGTCAACGCGCTGTGCAACTCAACCTCCTACCGCATGCTGGTGTCGCCCAACGGGGCGCGCATGACACAGGGGGACAGGGTGCTCGTCTGGGGCGCCAGCGGCGGGCTGGGCAGCTTCGCGGTCCAGCACGTGCTGAACGGTGGGGGCACCCCCATCGGTGTCGTGTCCTCTCCGGAGAAGGTAGCGCTGCTCAACGATCTCGGCGTGGAGGCCGTCATCGATCGGCGCGTCGAGGCCTACAAGTTCTGGAGCGACGAGCACACCCAGGACGAGTCGGAGTGGCGTCGCTTCGGCAAGGACATCCGCAACCTGGTCGATGGTGAGCCCGACATCGTCTTCGAGCACCCGGGCCGCCAGACCATGGGAGCTTCGGTCTTCGCGTGCAAACGCGCCGGCACCATTGTGACCTGCGCCGCCACATCCGGCTACATGATTGAGTACGACAACCGCCACCTCTGGATGAAGCTCAAGACCATCAAGGGCTCCCACTTCGCCAACTACCGCGAGGCCTGGGACGCCAACCAGCTTGTCTGCGACGGCAAGGTGCTGCCACCGCTCTCCGCGGTCTACCCCCTCGACCAGGTCGGCGAGGCCGCGTACCAGGTGCACCACAACCTGCACGAGGGCAAGATCGGCGTGCTCTGCCTCGCCCCCCAGGAGGGTCTGGGCGTTCAGGACCCCGAGCTCCGCCAGAAGATCGGCGAGGACCGCATCACGCTGTTCCGGCGGCACGGCGCGTGAGCGAAAGTCTGCTCACCGAGATCGATCACATCGCCATTGCCGTCAACGACCTGGAGGCGGCCATCGCGTGGTACGAGGACGTCCTCGGTGCGACCGTGGAGCACCGTGAGCGCGTCGAGTCCGACGGTGTCGAGGAAGCGCTCCTCAAGGTCGCCGACTCTTACATACAGCTCTTAACTCCCGTCCGGGAGGACTCGCCGGTGGCAAAGTACCTGGCCAACAAGGGCGAGGGCCTGCACCATGTGGGCTACCGGGTGGACGACTGTGGGGTCGCCCTGCAGTCGATCAAGGACGCCGGCGGGCGGGTCATTGACGAGGCGCCCCGCCCGGGATCGCGTGGGACGACGGTCGCCTTCGTGCACCCCAAGACATCGTTCGGGACGCTGATAGAGCTCGTGCAGGAGTAGGCCGGTATTTTCGACGCCTCCGCAATGCCCAGACGAGGTGCAGGCCGAAACCAGGTGGCTCCTCTCCTGTCGGAAAGGTTCAAGCCAAGTCGAGCGTGATCGACCTGTAGTCCGGCGTTGAATGCTGCTTCGTGTGAGCCGGAGTGAGGCTGACTTTCATTTCCGGAAGCGGGCCAGCGAAGCAGAGCGGTCTCTTCGAGTCAGCAGCGGGAAAGCCGGGAAGGGTTGCGTCGGGTGGCTGGTCATACGATTCGCGCCCGCCGTCGCGGACCAACTTTGTCGGCATACCGCCAACCGAAAGATAACGGTCCTCGTGGATTCCGAACGGGTCCCGGTGCCATCCCCAGCCGAGTGCCGTTTTCCCATTCATGTGCCTCAGTTTACCTAAAGTTTACCTTCTTGTCACTAATAGGTAACTATTCATGCCTGTCAGAGCTGTTGCGGTAGCCGTCGAGCTCAGGAGCTCGATGCCACCCTCACCGCGAGCACCCGGCCCGGATTGGCGGTGGCGACCCACATGTCGCCACCCACGGCTTGGAGCGCGCGTGGGCCCGCGTTGAGGTTGACGGTGCGCAGGCCGGATCCGGGGAAGATGGTGCGCAACCCCTGACCGGCTCCGTCGGCCACCCAGACCCGCCCACCCGACACGGCCACGACGAGGGGATCCCCGCCGGCGTTGTAGGTCTGTGTCACGCGCAGGTTGCTCGGATTCACCCGCACCACCGTGTGCGCGGAGGCATTGGCCACCCAGACACCTCCCTCACCGGTCGCCACGCCGATGGGACCGTTCCCGACGGTCACCGAGTAGAGGCGCGGAGTGCCCCCGCCCGGGCGAGGCCGCACCTCGGTCAACGTGTCGGTCGTGCCGGTCACCCAGAGCGCTCCGAAGCCTGCCGCCACACGTACGGCGCCGCCTGCCACCGGAATCGCCGGATCAAGCGCGCCCGTCGAGGGGTCGATGGCGTCGAGCGAGCTGGCGATGATTGAGGCGAACCAGACGCGGCCGTCGCTCGCGGCCAGGCTCGACGGCCCGTTCGGGACACTGATGGTGCGGACCACACGCATCCCGCGGGGGGACACTTCTTGAATGGTGTTGCTCACCATGTTGGCCACCCAGAGCGAGCCAAAGGCAGCGATCACCGCAACGGGTCGGCCGTTGAGATGCACCGATCCGAGCGTGCGACCGGTGACGGGGTCGAACGCGATGAGGACCTCGCGCAGGTCGTCGGTGACCCAGGCCCGGCCGTCGAGCTGCGCCACGCCGGAAGCGGCCGGCATGCGCAGCACAGTGCGCACGACCAGTCGTTCGTGTGCGGGGGAGGCTTTGGGGCCAGACGCGATGAAGGCACCGACGGCCGCCCCCACCACCACGACGGCCGCTGCAGCCAGCGCGGCGCGTCGGCGTGACCACTTCGCTCCCCTTGGGGGACCAGGCTGCCGGCGTTGCTTGGCAGCCTGGCTCTGCGCCTGCCGTCGCTGACGGCGATCCGATGTCGACGGCACTGGTCGGTTACGGGTGCAATCCCTCGACCAACGAGATCACCCGGGAGATCTGCTCGGCAATGGAGCCCGACGAGGGACGGAGCACGAGGTCGGCGCTCTCCGGGACTTCGTACTCGGCGTCAATGCCGGTGAAGCCCGGAAGCTGGCCCGCACGGGCTCGGGCGTACAGGCCCTTGGGATCCCGTCGCTCACACTCCTCCAGCGGCGTGTCCATGTAGACCTCGGCGAAGGGCAACCCGGCTTCCTCGTGCAGCAGCCGGATCCCTTGGCGGTCGGCCGCGCACGGGCTGATGATGGAGATCAGGGCGAGGCAGCCCGATTCCGCGAACATTTTGGCGACTTCACCGGCTCGCCGGACGTTCTCCTGCCTGTCTTTTTCGGAAAAGCCCAGGTCACCGCATATGCCATGGCGCAGATTGTCGCCGTCGAGCATGAACGCCGGGCGACCGCTCATGACGAACGCCTCCTCCACGCCCGACGCGATGGTGGATTTGCCCGAGCCGGAGAGCCCGGTGAAGAGGATGGTGGCGCCCGTCGCGGCGAGCGCGGCGAGGCGCCGCTCGCGGGTGAGCTTTCCCCCTTCGAGCACGACGTTGGGGCTGGCGTGCGCCGAAGCGATCACCCGAATGACACCGGCACCGACCGTGCCGTTCGACACCGGGTCGATCACGATGAAGCTGCCCGTGGCCCGGTTCGTCGTGTAGTCGTCGACCATCAGGGGTTCGGTGCAGCGGAACGTGACGCGGCCGATCTCGTTCAACGCGAGCGCTGACGCCGCGTCGTCGCGGTGCAGCCCGTTGACGTCGAGGCGGTAGTGCAGCGACTGGGCGATGGCGCGCACCGTGCGGGTGCTGTGCTTCAGAAGAAAGGTACGACCTTCCTCCAGCGTTGACCGGTCGTCCATCCAGCACACCGTGGCGTCGAGCTCGGTGGTGATGGAGGGACGGTTGTTGGGTCGGCACAGGATGTCGCCCCGCGAAACGGCGATGTCGTCGGTGAGCGTGATGACGACGGCCATCGGCGGGAATGCCTCTGACACCTCGCCATCCGCGGTCCCGATGGTGGCGATCCGTGAGGTCGTGCCCGTCGGCAGCACCAGCACTTCGTCCCCCGGTCGCAGGACGCCGCTCGCCACGGTTCCCGCGTAGCCCCTGAAGTCCGGGTTGTCGGTCATCTGGCCCCGGATCACGTACTGCACCGGGAACCGGGGATCGATGAGGTTCTCGTCACTGCCGATATAGATCGATTCGAGGTGTGAGAGCAGGGGAGCGCCCTCGTACCACCACAGGTTCTCCGAGCGGTGCACCACGTTGTCGCCCCGGAGAGCCGACACCGGGATGAACGTGATGTCGTGGACGTTGAGGCGAGCGGCGAACTCCATGAATTCGGCCTTGATGTGATCGAACTTGGCCTGGCTCCAGTCGATCAGGTCCATCTTGTTGACGCACACGACCATGTGCGGGATGCCGAGCATGCTGGACAGGAAGGCGTGACGGCGGGTCTGCTCAATCACGCCCTTGCGGGCGTCCATCAGGATGAGCGACAGGTGGGCGCTGGACGCGCCCGTCACCATGTTCCTCGTGTACTCAATGTGCCCGGGCGTGTCGGCAATGATGAATCGCCGCTTGGGCGTGGCGAAGTACCGGTAGGCCACGTCAATGGTGATGCCCTGCTCGCGCTCGGCCCGCAGTCCGTCGGTGAGGAGCGCCAGGTCGGTCTCGGGGCTCCCCCGCTGCTCGCTCGTCCGCCGGATGGACTCGAGCTGGTCCTCGAAGATTCCCTTGGCGTCGTACAGCAACCGGCCGATGAGCGTCGACTTGCCGTCGTCGACAGAACCGGCCGTCGCCAGGCGCAGGAGTTCGGGCATTAGAAGTACCCCTCCCGCTTGCGGTCCTCCATGCCGGCTTCGGAAATCCTGTCGTCGGCCCTCGTCGCGCCGCGCTCGGTCAGGCGCGTGGCCGCCACCTCGCCGATGATCATCTGAATGGAGTCGGCGTCGGACTCGACGCATCCGGTGCAGTCGGCGTCTCCGACCGTCCGGAAGCGGACCTTTGCTTCCAACAGCTCTTCATGGTCCTCCGGCGCGAGATGCTCGGTCGCCGCCATCAGCATGCCGTCGCGCTGGAACACCTGGCGCCTGTGTGCGAAGTAGATGGGTGGCACATCCACGTCCTCTTCGCTGATGTACTGCCACACGTCGAGCTCGGTCCAATTGGACAGGGGGAAGACCCGGATGTGCTCGCCCTTGTTGTGGCGGCCGTTGTAGATGTTCCACAACTCGGGCCGCTGGTTCTTCGGGTCCCACTGCCCGAACTCATCGCGGAAGCTGAAGATCCGCTCCTTCGCCCGCGCTTTTTCCTCGTCTCTCCGGGCTCCCCCGAAGACCGCGTCAAAGCCCCCGTTACGGATGGCGCGCAGCAGTGTCGGCGTCTGCAGCCGGTTACGGGTCGACCGCGGTGACGAATCTTCGACGGTGCGTCCAGCGTCTATGTCCTCCTGCACGCTGGCCACCACGAGCTTGACCCCGAGAGCGGCCACGTGGCGGTCCCTGAACTCGAGAACCTCGGCGAAGTTGCGACCGGTGTCGACGTGGAGGACCGGGAACGGGATGGGCCCGGGCCAGAACGCCTTCTTGGCCAGGTGCAGCATGACGATGGAGTCCTTGCCGCCGGAGAACATGAGCACGGGTCGCTCAAACTCGGCCACCACCTCACGGAAGATGTGCACGGCCTGCGCTTCAAGGGCGCGCAGATGGGTCAGGCGGTAGTGCCCTTTGTGCGGCGCGTCCTCAGGGTCGTCGGTGGCGGCCTCGAGCCACGACGCGCTCATCAGCCTCCCCTCCCTGCACTGTGTCCAACCACGCGGTGTGCCACCGTCACCTCAGAAGAATACCGGCGGCTGTGAAACCGGGAAGACTAGGCCCCAGCCTCGGCGGCCCCTTCGGGCGGAGCCTCCTCCACGACGATGGCATTCCCGTAGGCATCCTCCGCCGTGGGGGTGGCGCCGAGCCAGCTGGCGTCAATGGAGGGGTCAAACGGGTCGTCCCCGACACCCTCGCCGCTCATGTCGCGCAACCAGGCGGCCAGTTCCTGCGTGTCGGACTCGCCCGAGCCCAGGGCCCAGAACGGCATGGCCTCGGCGTCGGGCATCTCCAGGCGGATGTGCCGGTAGTGCTCCATGCCCGAACCGGCCGGGATGAGCTTGCCGATGATGATGTTCTCCTTGAGCCCGAACAGCTGGTCGCTCTTGCCCTCAATGGCGGCCTCGGTCAGCACGCGGGTGGTCTCCTGGAAGGAGGCGGCGGAGAGCCAGCTCTCCGTGGCCAGTGAGGCCTTGGTGATGCCCATCAGCTCCGGACGGCCTTCAGCGGGTGTCTGACCGTCCTCCACCAGGGTGCGGTTGACCTCGGCGTAAATCTGGTTGTCGACACGCTCGCCGGGCAGGAACGGTGCGTCACCGGGCTCGGCCACGAGCACGCGGCGGAGCATCTGGCGGACGATCAGCTCAATGTGCTTGTCGTGAATCGACACGCCCTGGTCTCGGTAGACCTTCTGCACCTCTTCTACGAGGTACTGCTGGGTCTCCCGGATGCCCTTGACCTCAAGGAGCTCCTTGGGGTCCTTCGGGCCCTCGACAAGGGCGTCACCGGCCCCGACCTCCTGGCCATCGACCACCTCAAGGTGCGCTCGTGGCGCGACCAGGGTGGTGACCTCCAGGCCGTCGTCGGCCACCACGGTCACGTGGCGACCGATCTCGTCGTCGTCAATGCGGACGACGCCGGAGTGGTGGGCCAGTACCGCGGCACCCTTGGGGGTGCGAGCCTCGAACAGCTCGACCACACGGGGCAGGCCGTGGGTGATGTCCTCTCCGACCACACCACCGGTGTGGAAGGTCCGCATGGTCAGCTGCGTGCCGGGCTCACCGATCGACTGGGCGGCAATGACGCCCACCGCCTCACCGAGCTCAATCATGAGCCCTGTGGCCAGTGACAGCCCGTAACACGCCGCGCACACACCGTGAGGTGACTCACAGGTCAGCACCGAGCGGGTCCGGATCCGGTCCACCGTCGTGTCGTCGCGCATGGCGGCGATGTTCACGTCGTCCAGCAGCGTGCCGGTGTCGAAGACCGTGCCGTCGGCCAGCTTCACCGGCTCGGTGAGCAGGCGGCCGAAGGCGCGCGTCTCCAGGTAGTTGCGGTGTCCTGGGCCGTCGGGAGCGACTCCCTCAATCCAGATGCCGCGCGTGGAGCCACAGTCCTCAATGCGGATGATGAGCTCCTGCGCCACGTCGACCAGACGCCGGGTCAGGTAACCCGAGTCCGCCGTTCGTAGAGCGGTGTCGGCCAGCCCCTTGCGGGCACCGTGGGTCGAGATGAAGTACTCCAGGACCGACAATCCCTCACGGAAGGAGGACTTGATCGGCCGGGGGATCATCTCACCTCGGGGGTTCGACACGAGCCCCTTCATGCCGGCGATCTGGCGGATCTGCTGGGAGTTACCACGGGCACCAGAGTCGACCATCATGTCCAGTGGGTTGAAGGCGATGGTGGCCAGCTGGGCCTCCATGGCCCGTCCGACCTCGGAGTTGGCGGAGGTCCAGATCTCAATCTCCTTCTGGCGCCGCTCGTCGTCGGTGATGATGCCCCGCTTGAACTGCGTCTCGGCCTTCTCGGCCTCCTTCTCGTAACGGTCCAGGATGGCCTGCTTGTCGGGCGGGGTCTGGACGTCGTTGATGGAGATGGTCAACCCTGACTGGGCGGCGAAGCGGAAGCCGAGCGCCTTAATCCGGTCGAGGCTCGAAGCCACGAGCGCCTTGGGGTAGTTGGCCGCCAGCTCCTCGACGATCGTCCCGATCGGGATGTTGCGCTTGCCCACGACGTCATTGACGTAGCCGAACCCCTCGGGCAGCGCCTCGTTGAAGAAGACGCGACCAGGAGTGGTCTCGAAGGACAGCACGCCCTCGGCATCGGCGGTCACACCGGCGGCCCCCAAGCGGTTGGCCAGGACGGAGTCGGCGGCCGGCCGCAGGACGATCGGCACCTGTAGGCCCAGATCGCCGGCGTCAAACGCCGCCTCAATCTCATGGATGTGCCGGAAGGCGCGGCCCGCACCCTTGCCCTCCTCGACGCGGAGCGTCAGGTAGTAGGCGCCGAACACCATGTCCTGGGTGGGAACGGTGATCGGGCGCCCGGTGGCGGGCGACAGGATGTTGTTGGCCGACAGCATGAGGACGCGGGCCTCGGCCTGCGCCTCGGCTGAGAGCGGGAGGTGCACAGCCATCTGGTCGCCGTCGAAGTCGGCGTTGAACGCCGTGCAGACGAGCGGGTGCACCTGAATGGCCTTGCCCTCGACGAGCACGGGCTCGAAGGCCTGAATACCCAGACGGTGCAGCGTGGGCGCCCGGTTCAGCAGGACCGGGTGTTCACGGATGACGCCCTCGAGGACGTCCCACACCTGCGGCCGGCGCCGTTCGACCATGCGCTTGGCTGACTTGATGTTCTGCGCCAGCTCGGCATCCACCAGGCGCTTCATGACGAAGGGCTTGAACAGCTCCAGCGCCATCAGCTTGGGCAGGCCGCACTGGTGCAGCTTGAGGTTCGGGCCGATGACGATGACCGAACGGCCCGAGTAGTCGACCCGCTTTCCGAGCAGGTTCTGGCGGAACCGCCCCTGCTTGCCCTTGAGCATGTCGGAGAGCGACTTGAGCGGGCGGTTGCCCGGCCCGGTGACCGGGCGGCCCCGGCGGCCGTTGTCGAACAGCGCGTCGACGGCTTCCTGCAGCATGCGCTTCTCGTTGTTGATGATGATCTCGGGCGCGCCGAGGTCCAGCAACCGCTTCAACCGGTTATTGCGGTTGATGACGCGGCGGTACAGGTCGTTGAGGTCCGACGTGGCAAAGCGGCCACCGTCGAGCTGCACCATCGGGCGCAGGTCGGGCGGGATGACCGGCACTGCCTCCAGGATCATGGCCCGGGGGTCGTTGATCCGCCGGCCGTGGTCGTCACGCCGGTTGAAGGCGGTGACGATCTTCAGCCGCTTGATCGTCTTCTGGCGGCGCTGAGCCGACAGGGGACGGCGACCATCCTTGGCGTCGATCATGTCGCGCAGCTTGATCTCTTCGGCGTCCAGGTCGATGCGGTCGATCAGCTTGAGGATGTACTCGGCGCCCATGCCGCCTTCGAAGTACTCGTCGTAGCGCAGGCGGAGCTCGCGCCACAGCATCTCGTCCTCAATGATTTTGCGCCCGTGGAGGTTGCGAAACTCGTCCAGTGAGCGCTGGGCGATCTCGGCATCCTCGGTGGCGCGCTCGCGGGCCGAGGCGATCTCCTTCTCGACCGCGCGCTGGCGCGCCTTGATCTCGGCGTCGCGGGCGCCGTCGGCCTCCAGCTGCTTCAGCTCCTCCTCCAGCGCCTGCAGGCGACGGTTGATGTCAAGGTCGCGCTTGCGCTCAATGTCCTTGACCTCTTCCTCCATCTCGGCTTCGAGCACGGGCAGGTCCGTCTGCCGCTTCTCGTCGTCGACCCAGGTGACCAGGTTGGCCGCGAAGTAGATGACCTTCTCCAACTGCTTGGCCTTGAGCTCCTCGCGGGGCTCGGTTCCCATGAGCAGGTAGGCCAGCCAGCTACGGGTACCCCGCAGGTACCAGATGTGGACCACCGGGGCGGCCAGCTCAATGTGCCCCATGCGGTCGCGGCGGACCTTGCTCCGGGTGACTTCGACACCGCAGCGCTCACAGATGATGCCCTTGAAGCGGACGCGCTTGTACTTGCCGCAGTAGCACTCCCAGTCCTTGGTCGGACCGAAGATCTTCTCGCAGAAGAGGCCGTCCTTCTCCGGGCGCAGCGTCCGGTAGTTGATGGTCTCTGGCTTCTTCACCTCGCCGTTGGACCAGCCGCGGATGGAGTCCCCGGTGGCCAGCCCGATGCGAAGCTGATCAAAGGTGTTCACGTCGAGAGCCATTAGGAGAAGCTCCTCTCTGCGGCACGCCGCTCGTCTTCTTCATCGGACCCACGCTCGTTCCGACTGATGTCGATGCCGAGCTCTTCGGCCGTGCGGAACACGTCCTCGTCGAGCTCGTGCATCTCAATCTCACGGCCGTCGACCGCGAGCACCTCGACATCGAGGCAGAGCGATTGCATCTCCTTGATGAGCACCTTGAAGCTCTCGGGGATACCGGGCTCGGGAATGTTCTCGCCCTTGACGATGGCCTCATACACCTTCACCCGGCCGAGCACGTCGTCCGACTTGATGGTCAGGAGCTCCTGTAGCGCGTAGGCCGCGCCGAAGGCCTCGAGCGCCCACACCTCCATCTCACCGAAGCGCTGGCCACCGAACTGAGCCTTCCCACCAAGGGGCTGCTGGGTGATCATGGAGTACGGGCCGGTCGACCGGGCGTGGATCTTGTCGTCCACGAGGTGGGCCAGCTTCAGGATGTAGACGTAGCCCACCGAGATCGGGTTGTCGTAGACCTCGCCGGTGCGGCCGTTGTAGAGCATGGCCTTCCCGTCGGTCTGCATCTGCACGTCGCCGTTGGCCGAGTCCGAGTTCAGGGTCCCGAAGATGTGCTGGATCGTCGAGTGCTTCCCTGCATCCTCCTCTTCGTCCCAGTGCGCACCGTCGAAGACGGGCGTGGCCACCCAGGCGGCCGGCTCGGTGCGCGGACGCGTCTTGCGCGCCGCGCCGTCACCCTTGGCACTGGTCCCAACCTCGTCATTGACCGTGATGCCGTCCCACCCGTGGCGGGCCGCGTAGCCGAGATGCGACTCGAGGACCTGGCCCACGTTCATCCGGCTCGGCACGCCGAGCGGGTTCAGGATGATGTCGACGGGAGTGCCGTCAGACATGTACGGCATGTCCTCGACGGGCAGGATCTTGGAGATCACGCCCTTGTTCCCGTGTCGACCGGCCAGCTTGTCGCCCTCGGAAATCTTGCGCTTCTGCGCCACGTAGACCCGCACCAGCTGGTTGACCCCGGGGGGCAGCTCGTGGGACTCCTCGCGGGAGAAGACGCGGACGTCAATCACCTTGCCGTACTCGCCGTGCGGCACCTTGAGGCTGGTGTCACGCACCTCGCGCGCCTTCTCGCCGAAGATGGCCCGCAGCAAGCGCTCTTCGGGCGTCTGCTCGGTTTCACCCTTCGGGGTGACCTTGCCGACGAGGACGTCGCCGGGCGCCACTTCGGCGCCGACGCGGATGATCCCGCGGTCGTCCAGGTCGGCCAGGATCTCCTCGGAGAGGTTCGGGATGTCCCGGGTGATCTCCTCGGCGCCGAGCTTGGTGTCGCGGGCGTCAACCTCGTGCTCCTCAATGTGGATGGAGGTCAGCACGTCGTCACGCACGAGGCGCTCGGACAGGATGATGGCGTCCTCGTAGTTGTAGCCCTCCCACGGCATGAAGGCCACGAGGAGGTTCTTACCGAGGGCCAGCTCACCGTTGTGGGTCGACGGGCCGTCGGCGATCAGGTCGCCCGCTGACAGCTTCTGCCCCTCCACGACCAGCGTCCGGTGGTTGATGCAGGTGTTCTGGTTGGAGCGGCGGAACTTCGAAAGCCGGTAGACCTTCTTGCCGAGCGGCGAGCCGAGCCGGTCCTTCTGACCGGGCGTGTACTCGACGGTGACCATGTCGCCGCTGATTTCGACGACGGTGCCGTCGCCTTCGGCCAGGAGCACATCGCCGGCGTCTCTCGCGGCTCGTGCTTCCACCCCGGTGCCGATGTAGGGAGCTTCAGGCACCACGAGCGGCACTGCCTGCTTCTGCATGTTGGCGCCCATCAGGGCGCGGTTGGCGTCGTCGTGCTCAACGAAGGGGATCAGCGCGGTCGAGACCGAGACGATCTGCTTCGGCGACACGTCCATGAGGTCGACCTCGGACGGGGGGACGAAGTCGATTTCGCTCGTCGTGCCGTAAGAGGTGTTGACCGCTCCCATGCGCACGCCGGTCCCTTGCGGGCCGCGGCGCACCAGAACGCGCTCCTCGGTGAAATTGCCCGAGGCGTCAATGGACGCGTTGGCCTGGGCGATGACGTGCTCTTCCTCCTCGTCGGCCGCCAGGTAGCTGACTTCCTCGGTGACCCGGCCGTCGACCACGGTGCGGTAGGGCGTCTCAATGAAGCCGTACTCGTTGACCCGGGCGTAGGTGGCCAGCGCGCCGATGAGGCCGATGTTCGGGCCCTCGGGCGTCTCAATGGGGCACATGCGGCCGTAGTGCGACGTGTGGACGTCACGCACTTCGAACCCGGCGCGCTCACGGGAGAGACCGCCTGGTCCGAGGGCCGACAGACGCCGCTTGTGGGCCAGGCCCGACAGCGGGTTGTTCTGGTCCATGAACTGACTCAGCTGGCTGGTCCCGAAGAACTCCTTGACGGCGGCGACCACCGGACGGATGTTGATCAGGGTCTGCGGCGTGATCGCCTCAACGTCCTGGGTCGTCATGCGCTCGCGCACGACCCGCTCCATGCGGGAGAGCCCGACGCGGACCTGGTTCTGGATCAGCTCGCCCACCGAGCGGATACGCCGGTTGGCGAAGTGGTCCTGGTCGTCAATGCGGTAGGTCGACTCACCGTCGGCCATGTGCAGGGCCAGGTGGAGCATGTAGGTGGCCGAAGCCAGGATTTCCGAAGGGCTCAGCACGCTCTGGTTGGGCGCGGGCTTCTCAATCTCTATGCCGAAGAGGTCGGACAGCCGGTCGATCTCTGGGCCCAGCTTGCGGTTCAGCTTGTAGCGGCCGACCCGCGTGAGGTCGTAGCGCTTCGGGTTGAAGAAGGCGTTCTCGAAGTAGACCCGAGCCGCCTCGGCTGAGAGGGGCTCGCCCGGGCGGGCGCGCTTGTAGATCTCAAGCAGTGCGTCTTCCCGGGTCGGTGCCAGGGAACGCTCCTTCTCCCACTGGCCTTCGAGGAAGTCGAAGTGGCGCACGAAGCGGTCGAGGAACGCCTCGTCGCCGTACCCGAGGGCGCGGAGCAGCACGAACAGCGACAGGCGGCGCTTGCGGGCGACGCGGCAACCGGCTGTGACGTCCTTGCCGGGCTTGGCCTCAATATCGAGCTCTATCCACTCGCCGCGGTAGGGGTGGATGGTTCCGGTGAACACGGTCTTGGCGTCCCGGCCCGGCTGGAAGATGACACCCGGGGAGCGGACGAGCTGGCTCACCACGACCCGCTCGGTCCCGTTGACGATGAAGGTGCCGCGGTCGGTCATCATCGGGAAGTCCCCCATGAAGACCGTCTGCTCCTTGATCTCACCCGTTGTGGCGTTGAGGAATCGGGCGCGGACGAACACCGGGGCGGCGTACGTCATGTCCTTCTCCTTGCACTCCTCCACCGAGAACTTGGGTGGCGGGCGCAGATCCGGGTCGGTCGGGTCGAACTCGAGCTCCAGGCTCAGCTGACCCGTGAAGTCCTCAATGGGACTGATGTCGTGGTAGGCCTCGGCCAACCCCTTGTCGAGGAACCATTGAAATGAGTCGCGCTGAATCGCGATGAGGTCAGGAAGCTGAAGCGCCTCATTGATGTTGGCGAATGAGACACGTTCGGGACTGCGGGACCGTGAGGACAACGGTCAACTCCTCCCAGGTGGGTTGCGGCGGGTGCGGGCGGGTACTTCTCGGGTGCTTCGGACGGTTACAAGAGGACCTGATCAGGGCCCGGTGGTTGCCAGGGCGCGCGCCGACCCCGCGGAATTGCGGGAAAACAGGCACACGGACGCACGGCAACCCTGCATCTTAACCATGGGCGTGCCTGAGCACAACCCCTAGCCCGCGAAAACGTCACGGACCCGATTCCGGGCCTCGAGACAGGCTACGGGTGCCCCATGGCGGCGTCAAGCATCCCAGCGCCGAGAGGGCCGATCGGGCCCACCCGGCACCGCGGTGCTACTTGACCTCGACCGTGGCGCCAGCAGCCTCCAGGGCGACCTTGGCCTTCTCAGCGTCGTCCTTGTTGACCTTCTCCAGGACTGGCTTCGGCGCGGCCTCCACGAGGTCCTTGGCCTCCTTGAGACCGAGGCTCGTCAGGGCTCGGACTTCCTTGATCACCTGGATCTTCTTGTCCCCGGCGTTCGTGAGGATGACGTCGAACTCGACCTTCTCCTCTTCACCACCGGCGTCGCCACCACCGGCCGCCGGCGCGGCGGCCGCGGCGACTGCCACCGGAGCGGCAGCGGTCACGCCGAAGCGCTCCTCAAAGTCCTTCAACAGCTCGCTGAGCTGAATCACCGACAGCTCGGCAATGCCGTCGAGGATCTGCTCCTTGGTAAGGGTTGCTGCCATCTGAATGGCCTTCCTTTCTTGCTTTCTCGGTCGTGTCTGGTCGGTGCGATCGGTGCGGTGCGACTATCCGGCGGGCTCGTCGGCCGGGGCTTCCTCAGGGGCGGCATCCTCGGCGCGGGCCGCCGCGTCCACGGTGGCTTCTGCGGTCTCCGCCCCTTCGGCCACGGCGGCCGGTGCCTCGTCCGCGGGGGCTTCAGTCTCGGGTGCAGCCTCAGCTGGGGCTTCGGCCTCGGCGGCCGGACCCTCGTCGGCGGGAGCGGCCTCCGTCTCGGTCTCAGGCGAAGCTGCCTCGGTGGCTGGTGCCTCCGCGGCCGGCGCGGGCAGGGTCTCCCCACCGGCCTCGCGCTGCTCTATGAGCGCCGAAAGCCCGTAGGCGAGGTTTCGCGGCAGGGCCTGCAGGAGCCCGGCCATCTGTTGCATGGGGGCGGCCAGCGCGCCCGCGAGGCGGGCCAGCAGGACGTCACGTGGCGGCAGGTCGGCCAGTGCCGCGAGGTCCGAGGGTGAGAGCAGCGATCCATCGGCCAGGCCACCCTTTATGACGAGCAACGGGTTGGCGCGGGCAAAGTCACGGAGCGCCTTGGCCACTGCGCTGACGTCGCCCTGCACGAAGGTCAGGGCAGTCGGCCCGTTCAGGTACTCGGTCAGCGGCTGGTAGTCGCCCCCGTCAATGGCCCGGCGAACCAGGGTGTTCTTGAAGATCTTGTAGTCGCCCCCCACGGCGGCCAGCGCGCTGCGGAGCTGGGCGAGCTCGGCCACGGTCAGCCCGCGGTACTCGCTGACGATGGAGGCGGTGGCCGAGCCGATCAGCGACTTGACCTCGTCGACCACCTCGACTTTGTGCTTCATCTGTGCGTTCTGCGTAGCCATCGATGTCCTCCACCGGGATCAGCCGGCCGGATGCGGGCCAGGATCTCCGATGTGCGACGGCGGGAAACCGGCTGACCGGCTTCCGCAGATGTCGCCTCGTCAGGCGGGCCCTCTCGGGCCCCTTCGGCACCCTGGGGTGCACCGGAGGTCTTTGGCGTCTGGATTCAGTGCCCCCAGTCGGGGAGCTGTTCGGGAAAGCGTAGTACGGCGACCGGACCCTGTCGGATCGGTCAGGCGCTCGCGGCGAGCTCCTCCTCGTCCGCCAGGCGGGCGCGGGCCGGATCGATGTGCACCCCGGGGCTCATGGTGGTCGCAACAGTCACGGAAAGGAGGTACCGGCCCTTAGCCGAGGCCGGCTTGGCCCGCTGCAGCTCCTCAATCACGGCATGCACGTTGGCCACGAGCTGCTCGCGGGTGAACGAGGCCTTGCCGACGCGGATGTGCACATTGCCCACCTTGTCGGTGCGGTACTCCACGCGACCACCCTTGAACTCGGTCACGGCCTTGCCGACGTCCGTGGTGACGGTGCCCGTCTTGGGGTTGGGCATGAGTCCACGGGGCCCGAGCACACGGCCGAGGGTACCCACCTGGCCCATCAGGTCCGGGGTGGCGATGGCCACGTCGAAGTCCAGGAAGCCCCCGGCGACTTTGGCCACCAGGTCGTCGGCGCCGACGACGTCAGCGCCCGCGGCCCGGGCCTCGGCCGCCAGCTCACCGGCCGCGAACACGGCGACACGCTCGGTGCGGCCGGTGCCTTCGGGCAACGACAGGGTGCCCCGGACGATCTGGTCCGCCTTGCGGGGGTCGACCCCTAGCCGCACGGCCAACTCCACCGTCTCGTCGAATTTGGCGCCGGCGACGGACTTCACCAGGCCGACCGCTTCCGAGACGCCATGCAGCGTCTCCCGGTCAACCTTCGCCAGTGCCTCTTTGTACTTCTTTCCGTGTTGAGCCATCGTCTCTCCTGTGCTGCGTCTGGTCGCTTAGCCCGCGACCTTTATGCCCATTGAACGGGCCGTGCCGGCGACTTGCTTCTTCGCCGCCTCAAGGTCGTCGGTGTTGAGGTCCTTGAGCTTGACCTGGGCGATGTCGGCCAGCTGGGCGTCGGTAATTGTGCCCACTTGTTCCCGGCCCGTCGTCGACGATCCCTTGTCCAACCCGGCCGCCTGCCGGAGCAGGACGGGTGTGGGCGACGTCTTCAGCACGAAGCTGAAGGTGCGGTCCTCGTAAATGGTGATGTCGACGGGGACAACCGCCCCCCGCATGCTCTCGGTCGCTGCGTTGTACTGCTTGCAGAACTCCATCGTCTGGACGCCATGGGGTCCGAGCGCGGTGCCCACGGGTGGCGCGGGCGTCGCCGATCCGGCTTCCAGCTGGATCTTCACGACGGCAAGGACACGCTTCTTCGGTGCCATCTTCTCGGTTCTCCTTCTTCCTTCTCGTTCCCTGCGCCTAGAGCTTGGCGACTTGGCTGAATTCGAGCTCGACCGGGGTCTCCCGCCCGAAGATGTTGACCAGCACCTTCAACTTGAGCTGGTCCTCGTTAATTTCGGCGATCTGGCCGGAGAAGTCGGCGAAGGGGCCTTCCTTGACCCGCACCGTCTCGTCCACCTCGTACTCCAGGCGCGGACGGCTGCGCTTCGTTCCGGCGTCGGGGCCCTCGGCCTTGACCTGGAGGATGTTCTCCACCTCGCGGCGCGACAACGGGGTGGGCTTGGTGCCCGGACCGACGAATCCGGTCACACCCGGCGTGTTGCGGATGGCACCCCAGGTGTCGTCGTCGAGGTCGCATCGCACGAGCAGGTAACCGGGGAAGACCTTCTTCTGGACGGTGACCTTCTTGCCACCCTTGAACTCGACCACGTCCTCCATCGGGATGACGACCTCGAAGACCCGGTCCTCAATCCCCCGGGAGGCGACGACGTTGCCCATGTTGGAACGGACTTTGTTCTCGTAACCCGAGTAGGTATGAACCACGTACCAGCGGCCGGGACGGTCGTAAGGGCTCTCAACGGGAACGATCTCCTCGTCCTCTTCGTCGGGTCCCCACCCGCCAAGCTCGGTGTCCTCGCCGGCCTCGGGCTCCGTCGCCGTGGCATTGACCACCAGATCGGGCTCGGTGGCCTCGACCGCATCGGTCCCCTCCGCCTCGGCCGACTCGGACCCCCCGGGCTCGGTCGTCTCCTCGGCGGTCACCGCAGCCTCGTCGTCGCTGGCCTGGTTCGTCTCTGTCATGTCTGTCATATCTGTCATGTCGGTCACCGGACTACTTCGCGAAGAGAAGCGTGATGAGCTTCCCGAACGCCAAATTGAGCACGAAGATCAGCGAAATCATGATGATGAGGGTCGTCAGGACGACCGAGGTGTAGTTGAACAGCTCGGAGCGCGATGGCCAGGCCACCTGGCGCATCTCGTCGCGGACCTCCCGCGTGAACTGGACCGGGGTGGTCCGCTTCCGTCCCGAAGGCCCCTTGCCGGGCGTCCGGGCCGCGGCGGCACTCCGGTTCCCGCCTGCGGGCGCGCGCCGGGAGGCCGGAGACCCGTCGGCCTCCATTTGGCCCTGGCGCTGCATCATGCGCTTGGTTTCGCGGTTCACGGCGTATGCCTCGTATCAATCGTCTTGTCTGGAAAATTTCTGGAGGTTCGGAGCAGGGCAGGAGGGACTCGAACCCCCAACCGCCGGTTTTGGAGACCGGTGCTCTACCAGTTGAGCTACTGCCCTCGGTGGGATGCCATCGGTTTCCCGCTAGCAGTTGGTTCTTCCCCCTGACCTGGGGAACGGTTGGTCAGAGTAGCACCGGCCAGCCGAGGAACGCTCAGCGGGTCTCCTTGTGGAGGGTGTGCTGCCGGTCCCATCGGCAGAACTTCTTCATCTCAATCCGTTCGCGGTCGTTCAGCTTGTTCTTGGTCGTGATGTAGTTCCGACGCTTGCAGACCTCGCAGGCCAGGGTGACCTGGACCCTCTTCTCGTTCCTTGCCATCTCTAGTCCTTCCTTGTCGCTGCCCCGGGGAACCGCCCCGGAACTGGTAGCGGCGGCGGGACTCGAACCCGCGACAACACGATTATGAGCCGTGTGCTCTGACCAACTGAGCTACGCCGCCAAAGGGCGAGCCCCCTGTCAGAATCGAACTGACGACACCAGCCTTACCATGGCTGTGCTCTACCGACTGAGCTAAGGGGGCACCGCGGCATCGTTCCGCGAACCGTCAATGATAGCCAGAGCACGGTGGACGACGCCTGCGCCTCCATCGCTGGCGACGCGCAACTGTACCATCCGGCGATGCAGATCCGGCTGGCCCTCCCCGGCGATGCAGAGGCCATCCGGGCCATCTACAACGTCGAGGTCCTCGGGAGCACCAACACGTTCGACATGGTCCCTCGCACGAGGGAGGAGCAGGAGGAGTGGCTCCGGGAGCACCGTGGCGTCCACCCCGCCCTGGTGGCCATTGCGAAACCACCCGAGGCCGAGGGACATGTCGGAGCCGGCGGCGACGTCGTGCTCGGGTTCGGCTCCCTGTCCTCGTTCCGGGACCGCTCGGGCTACGCGGCCACGGCGGAGAACTCCGTCTACGTCGACCGGGACCACCGGGGCAAGGGGGTCGGTCGGGCCATCCTGGCCGAGCTCCTGAAGCTGGCCTCCGCCCACGGCTTCCACTCGGTCATCGCCCGCATCGCCGGCCACAACGAGACGTCCATTGGGCTGCACCGGGCCGCTGGGTTCGAGCTGGTCGGCGTGGAGCGCGAAGTCGGCCGCAAGCACCGCCAGTGGTTGGACGTCGTGGAGCTGCAGCGCCTCCTCTGACTACGAGCGCTTACTCGAACACCGCCTCGGGCGCGTGGGCGGGCGGCAGCGACGACGTCAACCGCGTGGTGTCGAGGCGCCACGACCCCCTCCCATCGCCCAGTGGCATGACGGCGATGCCCCACAGGACGATGACGCCGACCACCATGCTCAACGGATTGGTGTGCACCAGTTGGTTCAGGAGGTAGGTGCCACCGGTCAGGCCGATGAAGGGCACCACTATCGACAGGGTGAGCACGGCCGCGCGCATCCGGCCGACCAGCATCGGCGCCATCAGAACGATGCCCCATGTCAGGTACCACGGCTGGACCACGGGGCCGAGGAGCACGAACGTCAGCAGGGTGATGCCGAGCGCACGCAACGAGCCGATCCGCTGGCTGTGCAGCACGCAGTAGCCGGCGATCGCCGTGGCGCCCAGGAGCCCGAGCGCCCTCGTCACCGTCAGCACCCCGCCGAGACCGACACCGACGCCGATCATGTGCAGCGCGCCGCTGATCACCAGCCCGATGGCGGTGGCCGGAGCCATCCACGAGCGAACCGTTCCTGGAGTGCCCAGATTGTCCACCCAACCCCACCCGAGGCCCGTGATCACCGAGAGGACGGCCATGACGGCCAGGGCGATCACCGCCGCCTTGAGCAACGGGCGCACACGCTGCCGCAGGGACACGCCAGGACCCGCCCAGTCCCATGCCACGTACACGATGCCAATGGCGGCAGGGACCTTGATGGCCGCCGCAAGGGTGCACAGGACGATGCCGACGATCGGATGCCGCAATTTGGCCGCGGTGATGCCGGCGACGAGCAGCCCCACCATGATGGCGTCGTTGTGCGCGCCACCGATGAGCGCGAGCAAGGTCAAGGGGTTCAGCACCGCCAGCACGAACGCTTCGCCCGGATCACGACCGTACGCCTTGGCGAGTTTGGGGATGCAGTAGGCCATGAGCGCGACGCCGATCACCGACAGCAACCGCAGGAACAGCACGGTACCCATCGCGTTGTGGCCACTCAGGGAGGCGAACCATCCGTCAATCATCAGGAACAGGGGCCCGTAGGGTGCCGGCGTGTTCAGCCACAACCCGTCAACCGGATTGACGTACGGTCCCGAACCGAGCGTGCCGGGGCCGTAGTTGTAAGGGTTGATGTGGTGGCTCATCATCTCGCCCTGGGCCGCGTAGGAGAAGACGTCGCGGCTGAACATAGGTGCCACCACGAGCAGGGGGACGACCCACAACGTGAGCATCACGGCCAGGTGGCGTATGGGGACGCCCGGCCGGCTGCGGAGCGTCTGAATGAGGCCGAACCAGACCCGTACGAAGAGGAGCATCCCGCCGTAGACCGCCACGACGCTCGGCAGGAGGAGGAAGGGGTCGCCCGTCCCGTTGCCCTCGCCGAAGAACCAGGTACCCGGCATTTCGAGCTTGAACGGCGAACTCGGGATGGAGGCACCCACGCACACGGAGAGCACCGCGACGAAACCCAGCAACGCCGGACGGCGGAGGAAGGTCCAATCGGCGGCTGCACCGTCATCGCCGGAGACGTGATCGGACAGCGTGCTGCGAGGGGTGAACCGCATACGGACGCCTTCGGCCACCATTGAGGCCCGTTGGAGTCGCGACGCGACGCGTTCCGTCACAGCGTGTACGGAGGCGTTTGCTTGGTTGTCCACTGGGGGTGTCTGTCTCGTTTCTCGTCTACAGAACCGGCCCGACGATCCGGTCTTGGGGGGACGGAACACGTGCAACGACGGTGCTCCCGAAACCAATCTGCAACGTCATTGTAATGACAACTGCCACGTGTGCAAGGTACCTGGAGGCACCGATCACAATCGTGGGCCGGGGAGGATTCGAACCTCCGTAGGCGTCAACCGACAGGTTTACAGCCTGTTTCCTTTGGCCACTCGGACACCGACCCGCAGCCGGCGAGGATAGCCCGACCTGGGACCCGTCCTCGAACAAGGGGCCAGTACGCTGGCCGCCATGCCTACCTTCGACATCGTCTCTGAAGTCGACATGCAGGAAGTCCGCAATGCCGTCGATCAGGCGAACCGCGAGGCGGCGACCCGGTTCGACTTCAAGAACACCGATTCGGCCATTGAATTGAGCGACACCGAGCTCGTGCTCCGGTCCTCGACCGAGGATCGGCTCCGCGCGTTGCATCAGGTGCTCCAGGAGAAGCTGGTCAAGCGCCAGGTCTCTCTCAAAGCCTTCGAGGACGGCAAGATCGAAGAGGCACAGAAGGGCACGTCACGACAGAAGATCGCCATCCGGGCCGGCATCTCCTCGGAGCACGCGAAGCGACTCAACAAGTTCATTAAGGATCTGGGGCTCAAGGGGGTGTCGTCGCAGACCCAGGGTGATCAGCTCCGCGTCTCGGCGAAGAAGCGCGACGACCTGCAGGAGGTCATCGGCGCGTGCAAGGCGGAGGATTTCGGCATCCCCCTGCAGTTCAACAACTTCCGCGACTGAATCGATCAGGACCGATCGGGTCGATCAGGCCACGGTGGTGGCCGGATCGGCCGATTCCTCACCTTCGAATTGCTCGTCGTACTCGACCGGTGCGATGTGGAACAGCTTGTTGTAGATGATGAACTTGCCGATCCACAGGACCCCGAAGGCAGCCAGGTTGGCCGCGTTGACGAGAACCGTCGTGCCGAAGTGATGGAGATGGTGCTGCCGGCTGAACGCGCCGGCTGCCCACACCGCCAAGCTACTTGTGCCCAATCCGATGAACGAGAGGACCCAGAACGGTAGGAGCTCGCGCCAAAGATGTGACTTGCCGCCTTTGCCCCAGACCCAACGTCGGTTGAGGGTGTACGAGGGAATGGTGGCCACCACGTTGGCGACCAGGTTTGCCGGCACCTCCGAGAGCAACTGCAGCACACCGAAGGTCAGCAGCAGGGTCAGCTGTGAGACGGCCGTCGAGATCAACGAGACGGCCGAGTACTTAATCAGCTTGAGGCTGGAGGGGTGGGCAATCACCTGGCGGACCCGGGTCGTCAGCGGCTCGTTCGACGACCACACGTGGGACAGCGGTGGATGCTCAGTCACGGTGGGATGCTATCCGTTGCGCCTGTGAGCAGGGTGTGCGGGAGCCCTCAGCCGGCGTGGAGGACCAACGCGTTCCGCCTGGCCACCTCCCCGAACCAGTGGGCGCTGGGCTTCGGACGGCGCTCGAACGTCCCCGCGGCGACGGCGGCGATGCCGAACTTGGGGCCGTAACCCAGATGCCACTCGAAGTTGTCGAGCAGGCTCCAGACGAAGTACCCCCGTAGGTCGATCCCCTCCTGCAGACAGGCGTGGGCGCTCTGGATGGCCTCGCGCAGGAAGGAGATCCGCTCGCCGTCGTCCTCGGTGGCGATCCCGTTCTCGGTGACGACGACCGGGCGCCCGCTCACCGCCGCGGCACGGCGCACCGTGTGCGCCACCGCCTGGGGCCACCGTTCGTCACCCATCTGGGTCAGCGGGATCGACGGGTCGTTTTCCGCCAACCCCTCCGGGCCGAAGTGCATACGGGTGTAGCACTGCACCCCGACGAAGTCGTCGCCGTCGGTGGCCCGCAGGAAGACGTTCTCCAGCATTTCCCGGGCGGCGTCGGCCAGAGCCTCTCCGCCCTCTTCGGCGACGATCTCGGCCATCGACAGGGTGAGGCCGACGGGGAAGTCACCGGGTCCCGAGCGCAGCGCGTCAACCGCCAAGCGGTGCGCGCGGATCATCGCGTCGTTCACGGCCCCGAAACGGTTGAAGTCCTCCTTCACCCCCGGTGGGTACTGCCCCTGGAAATACCCCATGACCCCGACCACGTTGGGCTCGTTTATGGTGCAGGCCCATCCGATGAGGTCACCCAGGTACGCCGTGGCCCGCGTGACGAAGCGCGCGAAGCAATCCGGCGCGTCCGGTGATTCCCAACCACCGCGGGCGGTGAGCCAGCGCGGGGTGGTGAAGTGATGGAAGGTCACGACGGGCCTGATCCCCTGCCCGAGGCACGCCGCGCATATCCGCCGGTAGTGCTCCAGTGCGGCAATGGAGAACTCGCCTTCGGCCGGCTCTATCCGGCTCCACTCGAGGGAGAACCGGTAGGCGGACAGACCGAGCGAGCCGACCAGGTCGACGTCCTCACGCCAGCGGTGGAAGGAGTCGCACGCGTCGCCGCTGGGAGCCACCGTCCCCGATTCTGGGTTGTGTTCCCACTCCCACCAGTCGTTGTTCACATTACCGCCTTCAATCTGGTGAGCCGCAGTGGCCACCCCCCAGACGAAGCCATCGGGGAACTCCAGGCGAGCCCCTCCTCCGTTTTCCTGCTGGCTGGTCATGGCGGCGCAGGGTAGCTGCACGGCCCGTGGCCCGCTCGAACCGGGAACCGCAGCGGCCTGCGATCATGTGGGCATGAGCGCCTCCCTCGAGTTCCTCGTCAACCTGTTGGATCTCGAGCCCATTGAGGTGAACATCTTCCGCGGCACGCAACCGAACGAGGAGCGGCAACGGGTTTTTGGCGGGCAGGTGGCCGCCCAGGCTCTGATCGCCGCCGGGCGGACGGTGGATCACGGCCGGGTGCATTCGCTGCACTCCTACTTCCTGCGGCCAGGGGATCCGCTCGTTCCGATCCTGTACGAGGTCGACCGGATCCGCGACGGACGCTCCTTCACCACTCGTCGCGTGGTGGCCGTCCAGCACGGCCGCGCCATCTACAACATGTCAGCGTCGTTCCACGACGACGAGGCGGGCCTGGAGCACCAATTCCCCATGCCCGACGTTCCCGACCCAGAGACCCTGGCCAACCTGTTCGAGCGCCTCGAGCCTTGGAAGGAGGAGCTCACCGACTGGTTCGACCGGCCCCATCCGATCGATCAGCGGCACATCGGGCCGTTGCCCTGGCACCGGGAGGGCTCCGGAGAGCCCTATCAGCGGCTGTGGATCAGGGCCGACGGGGAGCTGCCCAAGGATCCGCTGCTCCACGCGGCGGTTGCCGCCTACGCCTCGGACATGTCCCTCTTCGACACCATCCTGGCGCCGCACGACGTGCGCTGGGACGACACCAATTTCATGGGAGCGAGCCTGGACCACTGCATGTGGTTCCACCGGCCGTTCCGCGCCGACGAATGGATGCTCTACGACACCGACTCTCCCGTCGCCGCAGAGGGCAGGGGGCTGGCCCGCGGCTTTCTCTTCGACCGCTCAGGCGCGTTGTGCGTGTCCCTCGTCCAGGAGGGACTGGTCCGCTCGGGGTCTAGCGCGACCCAATAGGGGTGTAGTCGCGGGGCTCCGAACCGATGTAGAGCTGCCGGGGCCGCGCGATCTTTGAATCCTGGTCGAGCATCTCCTGCCAGTGCGCCAGCCAACCCGCCGTGCGCGGAATGGCGAACAGCACGGGGAACATCTCGAGCGGGAAGCCCATGGCCTGATAGATGAGACCCGAATAGAAGTCGACGTTGGGATAGAGGCGGCGCGACGTGAAGTACTCGTCCGAGAGCGCTATCTCCTCCAGCTTGAGCGCAATGTCGAGTAGTGGGTTCTTGCCGGTCACCTCGAAGACATCGTCGGCGGTCTTCTTTATGATCTGGGCCCTCGGGTCGTAACTCTTGTACACCCGATGGCCGAAACCTTGGAGGCGCTGCGCGCCGTGGCCCGCCTTCACCGACGCGATGAAGTCGGGGACGTTGTCGATGCTCCCGATGTCGGTCAGCATCCGGATGACCGCCTCGTTGGCGCCCCCGTGGCGCGGGCCGTACAGGGCCGCCGCGGCCGCGGCCGTCGCGCTGTAGGGGTCCGAGTGCGAGGAGCCGACGACACGCATGGCGGTGGTGGAGCAGTTCTGCTCGTGATCCGCGTGGAGGATGAAGAGGATGTCGAGCGCCTTGGCCAGGATCGGATCCGCCTCGAAGCGGGGCTCGGCCACCTTCCACAGCATGGAGAGGAAATTGCCGGCGAAATCGAGCGAGTTGTCCGGGTAGACGAAGGGCATGCCGACGCTAAAGCGATGAGCCGCCGCCGCCAGGGTCGGCATCTTGGCGATGAGGCGGATGACCTGCTTGTTGCGTGACTCAGGGTCGAAGATGTCTTTGGCGTCGAGGTAGAACGTCGAGAGCGCGGCGACGGCGGATACCAGCATTCCCATTGGGTGCGCGTCGTAGTGGAAGCCCTCAAGGAAGCGCTTGCGGACGTTCTCGTGAATGAAGGTGTGGTACGTGATCTCGTGACGCCACGCGTCGTATTGCTCGGTCGTCGGCAAGTCGCCGTAGAGCAGCAGGTAGGCCACCTCCAGGTAGGTCGAGCTCTCCGCCAGCTGCTCAATCGGGTAGCCCCGATAGCGCAGAATGCCAGCCTCGCCGTCCAGATAGGTGATGGCGCTCTCGCACGCCGCGGTGGCCATGAAGCCGGGATCGAAGAACCAGACCCCGGGAAGGAGCTTCGACCACTCCTCGGCGGAGATGCCGCCGTTCAGGAGCGGGATCTCAATGGACTCACCATTGCGATTGTCGGTAATCGTGATGCTCTCGGCCACAGTGGGCGACCCCTCCAATTCCGGCTTGGGTTCGACGTGAATCCTATGACCCCGGCCGACTTCGGTCGACCCGGGGGGTCAGCTGCCCGGAGCGACTTGCAGATTGTCGGTCAGCGTCGTTCCCGTGAAGTCTGTCTGGGCCGCCGGGGGGACGATGGAGATGGTCAGCTGGTAGCTGTGGCCAGGAAGCACCGCAAAGGTCACGGGCGCCATCACGACATATCCTCCGCTCTCCACCGGGGCGGTCACGGTCTGCGTCTCCGACGCTCCTGTGGGTAGGGGGGTGATGGTGAACCGCACAGTCGCAACCGGTTCGTCCACGGTCCCTGCGTTGGCAACCACCACGCTCAGCGTGAGGGACGCGGTTGGCGACAGCACAACGGTGCCGGCCGGGGTCGTTGCCGACGGCGGCAGCCCCGGTGGCGTCAGCCGGACCGAGCGCAAGAGAAGCTGGTGAATGGCCACCAACGTGGGTGACGCCACCACCAGATCGACCTGGGTTGCCACCGCTCCGATCTGCCACTGCTGCGAGTGAGTGACCCATCTACTCGCGGGGAGATGCCCATGACCGGTCGCAACAGCAAGGGAACGCCGGACGGTCCGGAAGGTCCCGTCAGACCGCAACAGGAGGTCGCCCGCTGCGGCCATGCGATTCGCTGCTTCGTTGGCGGACAGGAGGACCGGGTTGGACGTCACCGTCCTCGCACCCGCGGTTCCGACCACCGGCAGTGGATGCATTCCGAGAAGGCCGTCAACCGCGGCGCGAAGGTCGCTCGTCGCCGCGGCGCGCTCCGCGAACACGCCGGCGAATGCTCTTTGCAGTGCCGTTTCTTGCGCCGGCGCCAGAATGACCGACGCACGCGCCGACTGAGCACTTGTCTGGCGCACGAGCGAGTCCAGTTCGGTCTGCAATGTCTTGCGATGCTCCGAAGGCAGCGTGACCATCACATGCTGGAGCTCCGAGCCGGTCGCGTTCGACTCGTCGACCACGACCGACCCAAGGGTGGCGAACGAGCGGTTCAGGCTCGAGTTGAACGGACCGGACTGCGCGTCAATCTGGGTGACACCCCCGACAAGGAGACCTGTCACGATCAACCCGCAGACCACGAGGACGAGGCGCCCGGACCGCGAGCGGCGCCGCGACCGTCGGCGGGAAATCAGCGGCAGCATTGCCGCGACACGCTACTGCCGAGATCAGACTTCCAAGAATGAGGCGACAGACTCGGCGCTCGCCGTGTTGAGCGTGCTGGCGCTTGATCGCCACTGCACCGTCGGCGCAATGGCCTTGTGATCGACCCGGTCCCTGAAGTTCTCGACCAGCTCCAACATGCCGGCAATGACCTCTTTGGTGAGGAGGTGCGGCTCCAGACCCAGATCAAGGAGCTTCGTATTGGCGGCATTGAAGTAGTGCTCTTCGTGCTCGACCCTCGGGTTGGCATGGCCGGTCGCGATCTCCACCGGCTTGGTTGAGGCGTCCTTCACCTTCTCTGCCATGTCGCGGACAGAGAACGACTCGGTGAATTGGTTGAACACGCGGAACTCCCCGCGCTCGGCCGGGTTCTCCAGGGCCAGGGTCACGCAGGCCAATGTGTCGCGGATGTGCAGCATCCCGCGCGTCTGACCGCCCGCTCCGTACACGGTGAGTGGATGCCCCATGACCGCCTGCACACAGAACCGGTTGAGGACGGTGCCGAACACGCCGTCGTAGTCGAACCGGGTGGCAAGGACCGGGTCCATGTCGCTCTCAACGGTCGACTGGCCGTACACGATCCCTTGGTTCAGGTCGGTGGAACGCAGTCCCCAGACGCGGCAGCCGAACATGATGTTCGCACTGTCGTGCACCTTGGAGAGGTGGTAGAAGGAACCGGGCTGCTTGGGGTACGGCAGGACGTCGGTGCGCCCCTTGTGGGTGATCTCAATGAACCCTTCTTCTATGTCGATGTTGGGATAGCCGTACTCGCCCATCGTCCCGAGCTTCACCAGATGGATGTCAGGGTTGGTCTCGGCAATCGCATACATCAGGTTGAGCGTCCCGACCACGTTGTTGACCTGGGTGTACACCGCGTGCTCACGATCGATCATGGAGTACGGCGCTGACCGCTGCTCTCCGAAATGCACCACGGCGTCGGGCTGAGCCTCCGCGATCACGCCATAGGTGAAGGCGGCGTCGGTCAGGTTGCCGATCCGAATGTCAATGCGTCGGCCGGAAAGCGCCTCCCACTTCTTGACCCTCTCTTCCAGGGAAAAGATGGGAACGAGACTGTCCACACCCATTTCGACGTCGTACTGCCGTCGCACAAGGTTGTCGACCACCGTGACGTCATGCCCGCGTGCAGACAGGTGGAGGGCCGACGGCCAACCAAGGTAACCGTCGCCGCCCAGTACCAAGATGTTCATTGCCGTCCTCTTCTTTGCCGGGTCGAGCACCGTACCCTGAACCGATCGCGCCGTATTCTGCACTTTCAGTCTGGATTTTGGCTGTGTGCGGTCTGGCTGTGAATTGAATTGACCCGAAACCCCAGGCCAATCAACAGCCTAAGTCGGGACAGGACGTTCCAAAGGGATCCACCGGACTGCCGCCGCGAAAGATCAGGGTGCGAGGGCTTCCGGCAGAGCCGGAGGCGGTGCAACGTCCTCAATGAACGGCTCGACGAGCTCCACCGCCTGCAGGTGACGCGGTACGGCGACGATCGGAGCGATTTCGGCAATGCTGTCCGACTCGCCACTCACGACGCCCAGCTCGGGGAACCGTCGGGCCGACACGAGGACACGCGACTCCAGCGAGCCCACGGCGTCGTTGTAGGCCGCGACGCTCGCGGTAAGGCTGCGCTGCAGTCGCTGCAGGTGCGTGGTCATGGTGCGGAGGCGGTCATACATTTCCGCGCCGAGCTTCTGTACGACTCGGGCGTTGTCGGCCAGTGTCTCCTGGCGCCATCCGAAGGCAACCGACCGGAGCAGCGCGATGAGCATGGTCGGCGTGGTGAGCAGCACACCGTTGGCGAGTGCGTGCTCCTGCAGCGTGGGATCGGCCTCGTAGGCCGCCGAGAGCAATTGGTCCCCGGGTATGAAGGCCACGACCTGGTCGGGCGAACGATCGAACTGCCTCCAGTACTCCTTCTTGGCGAGCTGGTCGACGTGGGTACGGAGCTGACGGGCGTGGGCGGACTGGAGGGCGGCACGCCCTTCGTCATCCTCCGCATCCATCAATTTCAAGAAGGCGTCCAGAGGGACCTTGGCGTCCACCACCATGTCGCGGTCCCCCGGCATGTGCACGATCATGTCGGGACGGAGCCGGCCGTCCTCGGTGGTCGTCACGACCTGCTCTTCGAAGTCGCAATGCTCGAGCATGCCGGCCATCTCCACGACGCGGCGCAGTTGGATCTCCCCCCAGCGTCCCCGTGTCTGCGGCGAGCGCAGCGCAGTGACGAGGTTCCGTGTCTCCTTCTTGAGTTGCTCGTTGCCGACCGAGAGCTGAGAGACCTTCTCGCTGAGACCCTCATAGGCGCCCTTGCGCTCCACCTCTATCTCTTTGAGACCCAGTTCGTAGCGGGCCAACGTGTCGCTCAACGGCCCGAGGAGTTGGGCGATCGCCTGCTGGCGCTGAGCGAGGTCGCCCTGCGCGACCGTCTGTGCCTGGCTGAGTTTCGTCTCGGCCAGCGCGAGGAACTGCTCGTTGTTCTTCTGGAGCGCCTCGGCCGACAGTTCGGCGAACGTCCCCGCCAGGCGTTCCCGCTCATCTTCACTGCGGCGCAACCCTTCGGCCTCGGTGTGCCGGCGCAAGTCGAGCTCGTTCGCGAGAACCGCCCGCGCCGTTTCCGCGGCCGATGCCGCGGCGGAGACCTCCTCCAATCGGCGCGAGAGGTCAACCAAGGAGGCTTGCGCATCTGCCAGGCGGGCCTCGGCCATGCGCGCATCGGTCGCGATCCTCGATACGCGCACCACATGCCACACCACACCCAGCGCGACCCCCGCTACGGCGCCGATAAGCAGTCCGATGACCATGAAAGCCAGAGTAACGATGGGGTGTGACAGAACCGGGTATCCCCACGCCGGCGGCCAGACTCAGGCAGCACGGCACCGGGTAGCGTGAGCATCGTGGCTTTTCGACTGGGAGGGACGACCCGTCGCAACCTGGGCACGACCGACGTCGACTCGCCTCCCGAGCCACCGGGACCCCTGCTGATGGAGCAACCCCTCTGGCCGACCGTCCCTGAGCCTCACGAGGTCGACCGACTGTTCGCACAGGTGTTCGCCCTGGTCGGAGAGGGAATTGCGGGTGCCACCCACGCCCTCCTGGCTGGCGACCGCGAGGCCGCCAAGCTGCTCGTGCAGCGCGACGAGGTGATCGATCAGATCATCAACGACCTCTCCCTCACGGTGCAGCATCAGCTGGTGCTGGGTGACACCACGTCCGACGAGCGACGGGAGCTGGTCGCCATCCTGCGCATGCTGCCCGACATGGAACGCAACGGCGACCTGGCCGAGCACATCGCGCGCCGCGCGGCGCGGGGTCTCGGTGCCGAGATGTCGGCCCGGAGCCGGGGGCTCGTCGAACGCATGGGAGAGGTCGCGACCACCATCTGGCGCAGCACCGCGGACGCGTTCGCCGAACGGTCCGCGACCGCCGCAAGCTCAGTGGACGACCTCGATGACGAGTTGGACGACCTCCATGTCACGTTGACCGCCGAACTGGTGGCGGGGACCATGCCACTCCCGGTCGCCATTGAGCTCGCCATGGTTGCCCGCTTCTACGAGCGCTTCGGTGACCATGCTGTGAACCTGGCGCGACGTCTTTCCGCGCTCGTCACCGGCGGGCCCGAGCCCGGTTCGTCGGGCCCCGACTGAATCTTTCAGGTGGATGGGTCGGCGGCGTCCGGAGCACTCCATCAGCACGTCGACATAGCGGTTTGCTCCTGCCGCGGTAGGCCTACGGCGGGTTCACGACCTCGCAGCGAGCAACGCTTCGGCTATCTGGACAACGTTCAGGGCTGCACCCTTGCGAAGGTTGTCGCCAACCACGAAAAACGCCAGCGCATGTGCTGCGCCTTGTGCCCGTCGTATCCGACCCACCAACGAGTTGTCGCCTCCGGCCGCCTGCAGCGGCGTTGGCATCTCCACCAATTCAACGCCGGCTGCCGACTTGAGGAGGGTCGTCGCGTCCTCAGCGGACAGCTCACGACTGAATTCGGCAACAATTGCGGCCGAGTGTCCTGTGAACACCGGAACTCGCACGCACGTACATGTCACCGACAGGTCGGGGATACCCAGGATCTTCCGACTTTCGTTGCGATACTTCACCTCTTCATCGGTATCAAGAGAGCCGTCTTCGACGATGATGTACTGCAACGGAAGAACGTTGTGTGCAATGGGAGCTGAATACACTGAAGACGGCGGGAAGTCGACGGCGCTTCCGCTGAATGTCAGGTCTGCCGCACGGTCGACCGTCTTAGCCAACTGGTCGGAGAGTTCGCGGACGGCCTCGAGTCCGCCTCCGGAAACGGCCTGATAGGTAGAGACGATCAGCCGTCGCAATCCTGCAGCATCATGCAAGGGCTTGATTACAGGCATTGCCACCATCGTTGTGCAATTCGGATTGGCCACGATCCCCTTAGGGATGGAGTTAAGCGCTTCGGCATTGACCTCGGGGACCACTAGCGGCACGTCGGCATCCATCCGCCATGCCGAGGAGTTGTCGATGACAACAGCTCCCGCCCCAGCCAACCGTGGAGAGAGTTCGCGCGAAACCGACGCTGGGGCCGAGCACAAGGCCAGCTCAATCCCTGAAAGATCGGCGATCGCCGCGTCTTCCACGACGATCTCACCAGAGCCCCAGGGCAAAATGGTTCCGGCCGATCGACTCGACGCGAGGTAGCGCATCTGGTCGACCGGAAATTCCCGCTCCATCAAGATGGAGCGAAGGACCACCCCGACCTGGCCGGTGGCACCCACAATGGCGACTCGCATTTGTGGAGTTTACCGCTCGCCTCTCAAACCTTGCGACGAGGCGAGCCCTGTCCACCCCAGCGCGACCAGTCTGTCGACAGGGGTTATCGGCTGAAATGATCCTTCTCTGTCGCCGATCGCCACGTCTACCGGGATGACCCTCATTCATGTCGAGAAAAGCCGCCTCAGACTTCGAGCGTTCGCCTACCTTCCAGTGCGCGACCGAGTGTGAGTTCGTCGGCGTATTCGAGATCGCCACCAACCGGCAAACCG
>Ga0307374_10001382_pt1 | contig 44926 bp, 38 predicted proteins | sample OX3MG_FD_202532 | JGI IMG/M metagenome (GOLD analysis project Ga0307374, IMG submission 202532) | Soil microbial communities from Risofladan, Vaasa, Finland - OX-3 | ecosystem: Environmental > Terrestrial > Soil > Coastal area > Acid sulfate soil | place: Finland: Risofladan, Vaasa | collected...
AGAACTGGATCCACATCGGCAGCCCCAAGGCCGCTCCCCGCGTCGCCGCCATCCTCTCGGTGGTCGAGAGCTGCCGCCGCCTCGGCATCTCCCCGCGCGCCTACCTCGCCGAGGTGCTGCCCGGCCTTGCCGCGCGGCCCCTGGCCGCGCTCGCCCAACTCACGCCCGCCAACTGGCAGGCCGCGCGCTCCTAAACCTCGCCCTCAAAGCGCTCCCCGCCACCCGGACCCGTGGGTTGCTTTGACGCTTACGTTCAAGGCGTACTTTTCGAGTCCGAAGGAGACGGCCGACACGTTGAAGGTTGGGCCTCTTGCCGCCGGCAGCTACTACCTCGTTTTCAACAACAGCTTTTCCCTGCTGGCCAACAAAGTCGTCGAGAACAGCATTCAGATGCAGGCGTGGATGCCGCTGTAGTATCCCGCCCACGACGCGTGATTCCGACTTTTCCACCGCCGCTGCGGCGGCTGGTCATTCTCAGCCCAACCGGACACATCACGTGCCACACAAACCGGACATCTTGACGTGCTACCAACACTTCGCCAGCGGCGCGGCTGCATCTGGCCGGCGCCTTGCGCCTCATCTGTCACGCGAGTTTAGCGGGAACGCTGAGCACGATTCTGCCCGCGTGGGTGGATAGGATTTGCAGAAGCTCGCCGTCGGGGATGCCCGGATCCCCGGCGTCCTTTGTGAGCCAGAGGTCGTCGCCGGCGGCTCGGACGGTCCACAATCCAGCGCAACCGCGTGTGTCCTCGATCTGAATGGTGCCGATGGGAAGCTGGCATCCCCGGTGAACTCGGATCGAACGGTCGGACGCCGAGTACCGGAAGAACCCAATGCTCCGCTTTGGGACGTAGAGGGAGCCGTCGCTCTCGTGGGCGATCCCACCGCCCTCGCCGCTAAAGATCGAGAGCGCTACGAATTGAACGTCGAGGCCACGAAGTACCGCAATCCATTCCGGCTCCTTGCGATTTGCGATGACAGCCACCGAGCGCGGAACCCACCGAATTAGTGTCTCGGCCTTTTCACGATGAAGGCCCGGGAGGCCGGCGGTAAGCCGGTCTGCGCAGGAGGCAAGCGGCGTGCCGTAGCGCAGGCACCGCACCTGCGGGACCACGTGGCCGTAAAGCGAATGCGACACGAGTTCAACCTCGAGCACGAACCAGTGCGAAAACGTTGCATGGACCAGCGCAAGATCGGCTTGGTGGACGACGCCGTCGAACTCGAACTCCCCGCGGAAACGGAGGCAGTGGTACTCTGGGTATATCAGCGCAAGGGCACCGAGTACGTGCGCTTCGAACTCTACTTCTGCGAACTCCGTTGGATCCGCTAGGGCGAAGACGTTTCCCGGTTCCCGGTGGCCGTTAACGACCAGGACTCTCAAGCTCGCCCCCAGGTCGCGGTCGCTACGCCCGTGAGGACCGACTCCTCTTCCTTGAGCCGGGCGACTTCAGAGACGGTCGCCGCCAGCGTGTAGATAATTGCCGCGGACTTTCCGGCCGCCGGTCGGAGGATCCTCCCCAGGCGCTGGATTCGCTGACGGGTGGTGGCGGTGCTCGCCGCTACGATCCCAATCTCGGTCTCCGGGACGTTGAAGCCCTCGTCGAGTGCGCGGCAAGTGACGAGCACCTCAAGGCGGCCTACCCGGAAGTCAGCGAGGATTCCCGCCCTCGTCCTGAGAGCCAGGCGGGAGTGATAGACACCGGCGCGCACGCCGTTGCCGGCTAGAACTTCCCCGATCACTTCGCAGGCTCGGATGTCTTCATGGAACACCAGTATGCGGCGTCCCCGGTTCGCTGCGACGATCCTGGCTGCGATCCGGACTCGGTTGGCGCTCAGATTCGAGACGCGTGCGCGCCGGAGGAGGAGCGCGATCGTTTTCTGGCTTTCGGGCCCTTCCTGTTGGGCGCACCTTGCGATTGACCTTGTAAGTTTCTCGTACTCGCTTTTTGCCTCGGCCTCGAGTTCAAACACGACGTTCCTGAGCACGAAGGGGACTATAACAGTGTCGCGGAGAGCGTCGGCGTAGCTATAGGTGTAGATCACTGGCCCGATCGCCGGGACGAGAATTTGGTCGAGGCCGTCGTCGTACTGCCGTCCCGGGGTGGCGGAGAGCCCGAGCGACGCGCTCTTCTTCAGATCCAGCACTTTCCGAAAGCTGGGGGCGGCCGCTCTGTGGCACTCGTCGATAATGAGGAAGCATTCAGGCAGGCCGCTCGCTTCGGGGAGGCGGGCCGCGGTATTGAGAACCGCGAGGTTGATCGTCCCAGACTTCATCTGGCGAGAGCCCGTCAGAACGTTGACATCTTCAAGCGGCATTCCGAAAAACGCAGACGTCTCTTCCCACCACTGGTCCAGGAGTGCTGCAGTCGGGACGACGACCAGCGTCGTCGTGGCCCTGATTCGCTCGATGCAGGCGAGGGCGAATATGGTCTTGCCACCGCCGGTCACCACGCTAACGATCCCGCGGTTTGACTGGCGCTGCCACAGTTCGAGCGCTTCCGCCTGCCATCTTCGCAGATCGCGCACCGCCATTGAATCAGGATCCCTCGATATCCCTTCGGAGGGCATCCACCGCCTCGCGGTGAACCGTATAATTTGCGTGATCGTTTTGATGAATCCGGACCCGCATCAGACGATCCTTAAGCCTGCGAATTGTCGCGGGCTGGACCTTTGCGTTATGTCTGTCCGCGCTGTACTCCGCAACGGCGTCGTACATGAACTGCGTTATGCACTCATCTGCGGCCGCCTGGTCCAGATCGCTGTAATATGGGTGCAGCCCATTGATAAGCACATGAACCACGCCGCTCTCTGCCCCGGGACTGATCGTCACGTATGGTTCGCACTCGCTGACGTTCTTAACTGACACCTTCACTGTAAGGTCATGTGTTACTGCCAGCGATGCGACGGTTTCGGCTTCGCTAACAGTACCGACGCGCTGCTTGTCGGTCTGTAGTATCGCTTCGATTGGTGGCAGCGCTGATGTGTCGATGGCGTCCTTCATCTCGCTGCTTAGGAATTCTGGCCGCATCCCCTCGACGAGGGCCCGAATCTTCTCTGTGGACCAGGTCGAGGCCCTGGCGCCGCGGCGATCCCTTGCATGTTTTTGGTAATCGAACGTCAATTCGCCCAGCAACTTCTCTAGCTGGTCCTCCTCGTCCCCCTGGAAGAGGATCGCGTCCTTCGTATGCGAGACCTCGAAGGTGCTGTCCAGCAGGAGAACGCCGGTGAGGCGCTGGGCAACGAGGTTGTTTGCGCCCTCGTCGTCGACCCCTCCAAATATCGAGCGAGGCTTCCACGCCGCCGGGTAGCCCTGGACCTGCCGCCGGTTCTGGAACAGGGAAAAGCCGCCGAATCGTCGGCCGCCTTTGCGCAAAATCCCGACCCACCCGCTTATTGCCTTCCCGCCAATTCTTGTTCCCTCAGGAATCTCGCGTCGGTAGGGCCTCCCGTCGGGATCTGTGTCCCACTCCGCCTCGCTTGGCGGCTTGATCTCGATCGCATTATAGGTGATCCGCACGGGTATGGCGGAGCCGTCGCCCGGAGCTAGGTCGAACATGTACATCGATCCTAGGTAGGCTCGTGTGGTTTCCTCGGTCCGCCCCTGAATTGTCCTTCGGAGGTCGGATATGATCAGTCTTGTGTAATGGTCATCCTTGTTAGCGGCTTTGCTTGTCAGCGGAACGCGGGCTCCGCGATGCGCGATAGCCTCCACATCCACCTCGGCCGTCCACTCAACCCCGCTCCCCCACTCGCAGGTCTCAATTCGCCACTTTGGCCCGAGCCAACACGCTGCGGTCTTCATGCCCATCCCATACCTAGACCGTCCTCTGCTGTCGCCTGTCGGCTGGGCGATCTGGAGCGCTTCGACGAGACGTTCCTTCGTCATGCCGATCGAGTTGTCCTCTATCCGCATTTCTTTGGCGATCCTGTGGTGGGCGATATCGATCTGGAGTGGCTTCCTCTCGGACCTGAGCACCTCGTCGATCACGTTGCCGTAATTCAGCCGGGACTGCGTCGAGTTGTCGATAAACTCGGCGAGTGCGTACCACACTGTGTAGCTGAGGCGGCTATAGGCGTCGAGAGCACTGGGGCCGATTGTCAGGTCCGCGGAGAGTGCTGGTTCAGCCGTCATTCTTATATCAGGAGTGGTTCCCATGGTTTTGGTCCTTCGGGGCCTGCGAGGAGAGGCCGGTAAATCGACCCTTCGAGCCCAGAACGTATTTCTTCTCCGCCTCGATAGCGAGCCAGTAACGCCCGAGCGCCTCAGCCGCGGCGCCCGTTGTATTGCTCCCGGCGAAGGGGTCCAGGACGAGGTCGCCGGGGTCGGTGAGGAGGCGGATAAAGAAGCCCGCGACCTCGACTGGCATCCGGGCCGGGTGTTGCTCAATTCCTCCTGCGCGGCAGTAGGCCTGGTACTCGTCGTTGGCCTGGGTGTTTGCGTGCGTGAGGACGCTCCCCGGGATTGCCCCGCCGTTGTCGGTCAGAAAGGATTTTGCCCCGATGTGATGTTCCGAGGGCCGCCTGCCGGAATTGTAGGTTCCGCTGCGGAGCAACAGTCGCATGGCCTCGCTATATTCCTTCAGGACGCGCCGGTTGTCGGCTTTCGGTTTGGGTACCTTGGAGAGCCACCAGAGCCTGGTGAAGTTGTCTTTGAGTCGGATCCGTTCGATATTGACCCACTGCGCTGGGGATGGCAGCCTTGCGGGATTATGCCACACGAACTCCTGGCAGAGGAAAAGGCGGTTCTCCTCCTGGAATTTCAGGAGGGATTTCATTGGGAGCGTTGACATGACTGGACTACCCCGCTCCCAGGCGTTCCCAAGCTCGATAACGATCGAGCCGGCTGGTCTCAGCATCCGCTTTAGAAGTGAGCCATAGGCGCTGAGCCATCCTGCATACTCGTCCCCGTGCAGATTACCGTAGCGTTTCTTCCTGTTTAGCGGGAACGGCGGGGAGGTAAAGACGAGGTCCACCATTCCTCGGTGCCGTGCCAAATCCTCGCTCGCGAGCACTATGTCTGAACTGCCGAGCAGCATCCGGCCCATTTTTGTGCTGTAGGCGAGGCTGCTTGGCGGCCGCCCCCTGAATGGGCTCGGCCCGGGCTCGTCGAGAGCGTCGTTGGTGGTCGCGGTGGCCATTGAAAATCTCTCCCACGAAGACGTGCCGGATTGGTGCCCGGCGTCTTTGGGGATGGCCCAGGATACACCGTTTCGGGGATGGCGGCGCCGCTAAGGCGGTCGCCCGCAGCGGTTGGCCGGGTTGGGGTTGGTCAGCGGCAGCAGGCTGGCGCTGCTCGCAGTGTCGCCTGGGGCCCGTTTCCCGACTTTTCCGCGGCCCGGGCCGAAATCTCGATGGTGCCGCGCCGGGCCGTGGCCCGGATCGCCCGCGTGTTTTCGCAGTTGGCGTTGCGTTCGCGGCTGGGCGTTTCTGCAGAGTGTTGCGGCGCGGTTGGTTCGGTGGGTGGCGGCGGGTTGGTGGTTCCTTGGGGCGAGGGCGTGAATTGCCGGCAATCGGAGCGCCGGTCGCTGGGTCGCGTGGCCGCCCCGTCGCCGGAGCAGTTGTGCCGCATTTGTGCGCCACAACACACACCGGCGCGAGAGGCCTTCTCGGTGCTCACAGTGTCGCCGCCAGGGCGGCGACGGCGGCGGTGGCTAGCAGGAGGGTTAGGGCGCCCAGGAGGTTGGCGGGGCGGGAGTTGGTCCAGCGGCCCATGATTTGGCGGTTGTTGGTCATCTGCAGGAGGAGCAGCATGAGCGCGGGGGCGAGGCAGCCTTGGACTATACCAGCGCCGACCAGGGCGTGGATGGGGTTGAAGCCCAGGTAGTTGAAGGCGGTGGCGGCGGCGGTGGTGGCGGCGATGACCAGATAGAAAGGCCGGGCGTCCTTGGGGCGGGCGCTGAGGCCGCTCTTCCAGCCCAGGGCGTCGCAGACCACGTAGGCGGCGCCCACCGTCATCACCGGGATTGCCAGCAGGCCCACCGCGACCACGCCCACGGCGAAGAGCGCGCCGGCGGCGGCGCCCGCCAGCGGCTTGAGCGCGGCCGCCGCCTCGGCGGCGGTGTGGAGGCTTCCCCAGGCCGCCGGGTACAAGGCGGCGGCGGTCGAGAGCATGATGAAATACATCACCACCACGTCGAAGACCATGCCCGCGAGCACGTCCCAAAGGGTTTTCTTGAGCTCGGCGGCGGTGGCGCCTTGGCGGTCGCTCAGCCGCCTCCGGCCCATCGAGATGTCTTCCTCGACCTCTTGGCTGACTTGCCAGACGTAGAGATACGGCGACAGCGCGGTGCCGATGATCGCGACTAGCATCGCCAAGTAGTGGCGGTTCCATTGCAGGTGCGGCAGCACCGTCGCGCGCGCGACTTGGGCAAGCTGGGGGTGCGCCAGCGCCGCCGCGCCGACGTAGGCGAGCAGCGCCAGCGCCAGCCAGCGGAAGAGGTTGCGCATGCCGATGTAGGAGCCGAACACCTGCACCGCGAGTATCCCGGTTGCCAGCGGCGGGACGATGAGGCCGATCTTGACCGGCAGCAGCAGGTTGATCGCCGCCGCCACGCCGCCCAGGTCGGCGCCGGCCTCGATGGTGTTGCCCACCACGACCGCCACCACCACGCTCCAGAGGATCCAGCGGGGGTAGTGGAGCTTGATGACCGCGGCCAGGCCCTGGCCCGCCACCCGTCCCAGCTTCGAGGCCAGGAAGACGATGATGGCCATCATGGGCAGCAGTGCCGGGGCGAGCCAGAGGACGGCGGGGCCGAAGCTGGCGCCGGCGTTGGCGTAGGTGCCGATCGCCACCGGGTCGTCGTCGGCGGCACCGGTAATCAGGCCCAGGCCGAGGGCGCGGGCCGCGCCGGCGGAGGGGTGGCGGAGGTGGTCGGGGGGCGGGCGCGGGTGGAGGCGGCGCTCCATGGTGGGCGCGGGCCCCTGCGCGGCTGCGCCGCGACCCCCGCGAGTGGTGGGCGGGGGGGACATGCGGAAGGGAGAGGCTCGCTGGGTGGGAAGGAGGTTCTTCGGGAGGGGGTTGCTTGCCTGCGGCTTCGTTTGGCGCGGTCCCCTGCGCGGCGCTGCCGCGCGCCCCGCTGGCTTCACTTGGCGCGGGCCCGTGGGTTGAAGCGCCTGTCTCCTATGCTGCCGGCCGTATGGAAAGCGCGCACAGCCAGGATTGGCTGTGCCACGGTCGCTGAAAAGGGGCTTGCTCTCAGAAGGGCTGTGCCACGGTCGCTGAAAAGGGGCTTCCTCTCAGAAGGGCTTTGCCATGGTCCTCGGAAAGGGGCTTCCCGTGAGAAGGGCTGTGCCACGGCCGCTGGAAAGGGGTTTCCTCTCAGAAGGACTGTGCCATGGTCGCTGGAAAGGGGTTTCCTCTCAGAAGGGCTGTGCCACGGCCGCCGGAAAGGGGCTTGCTGTCAGAAGGGCTGTGCCACGGTCGCTGAAAAGGCGCTTCCTCTCAGAAGGGCCTTGCCATGGTCGTCGGAAAGGGGATTCCCGTGAGAAGGGCTGTGCCACGGCCGCTGGAAAGCGGCTTGCTCTGAAGGGGGACGGGGCCAGCGGAGTTGCTGTCCGCTGACCCTGTGTTCCCTGCCCGCGGGCTAGGCTCGATGGCTGCGGGCTTCGATTCCCGGCAAGGAGCACCGGCCAGCGCATGGTGCGTCTGCAAGTTGCCGCGAGCAGGGCGCGGGCCTGCGGCGCCGCGCGACCCTGGGTTGGGGCGCCGGTTTCCTATGCTAGCCCGCATTTCTCACCAGCCTCCTGCTGCAATGCGCGATCAGCACGCTCCGGCTGCGTTGCGCGCCGTCCAGCGTGCTCGACGTACTGTTCAAGTACGCCTCCGCGCGCTGAACGGCGCGCGCCTTGCCGGCGCGGCTGCTCGCACATTTCGCGACGGAGGTGGTGAGAAATGCGGGCTAGCGGCCGCGTGGAAAGTTCGCACAGCCAAGATTGGCTGTGCCACCGTGGCCAGAAAATTAGGGCCAGGGGAGTGCAACTCCCCTGGCCCCGGGTTCCCTGCCCTGCGGTTTGCGGACTACGGATGCACGGGCAGGATGAAGTCGCCGTTGGACTTGTGGTCGAGCAGCAGGACGTCCTTGCCGGCGGGGGTGAGGGCGAGCTGGCGCTGCAGCTCCGCCACCGTGGTGACGGGGTGCTGGTTGACCTGCTCGATGACGTCGCCGCGGGCGACGCCGGCCAGCATGGCGGGGCCGCCGGTCGAGACCGAGTCCACAACCACGCCGTGGACGGCGCTGGGCAACTGCAGTTGTCCGCGCAGGTCGGGGGTGAGGGGCTCGACCGTGATGCCCAGCTTGGGCGTGCCGGCGCTGCCGCTGGAAGCTGCTGCGGCGGCGGTGGGGTTGTTTTCGGCGTCGAAGTTGCCCAGGGTGACGGCGAAGCTCATGGGCTTGCCGTTGCGCAGCACCTCGAGGTGGGCGACCGCGCCCGGGGGGGTGCCGCCGGCCAGGGTCTGCAGGTCGGTGCCGCTGGCGATGGTGTGGCCGTTGAAGCGGGTGACCACGTCGTAGGGCTTGATGCCGGCGGTCTCGGCCGGGCTATCGGCGTTGACCTGGTTGACCAGCGCGCCCTGGGTGTTGGGCTCGTTGAGCGAGCTGGCCACGTTGGGCGCGAGGTCGGTGACCTGGATGCCGAGGTAGCCGCGCAGCACCTTGCCGTTCTTGATGAGCGAGGTGGCGACGGACTTCACCAGATCGCTGGGGATGGCGAAGCCGATGCCGGCGCTGGCGCCGGAGGTGCTCAGCATCTCGGTGTTGATGCCCACGACCTGGCCTTCCGAGTCCACCAGCGGGCCGCCGGAGTTGCCGTGGTTGATGGGGGCGTCGGTTTGGATGAAGGAGCCGCGCGAGTCGGGGCCGTCGGAGGCGGTGCGGGCGCGGTTGACGGCGCTGACAATGCCGCGGGTGACGGAGAAGTCCATGCCCATGGGGTCGCCAATGGCGAGCACGGTCTGGCCGGGCTGCAAGCGGGCGGAGTCGCCGAAGGCGGCGCTGGTGAGGCCGGTGGCGTCAATCTTGACCACCGCCAGGTCGGTGGCCGGGTCGGTGCCCACCACCTTGGCGTGGAATTGGCGCTTGTCGTTGAGGGTGACCTGCACCTGGGTGGCGCCGTGGACGACGTGGTTGTTGGTGACGATGTAGCCGTCGGGGGAGATGATGACGCCGGCGCCCTCGGCCATGAACACCTGCGAGCGCGGCGCCTGCTGCTGGAACTGGAAGAATTGGCGGAAGGGGGCGGGGATGTTGCCGGGGCCGCCCTCCATCGCCTGGGGCTTGCTCTTGCCCACGATCTGGATGTTCACCACCGCGGGGAGGATGCGGGAGGTCACCGCCTCGGTGGCGCGGTCGAGCGCCACCAGCGGGGCGATGGTCGAGGCGGAGAAGGGCCGCATGTTGCTCACCATGGCCTCGGGGCCGCTGGCGGCGAACAGCGGGACGCGGGTGATGCCGCTGGCGATCACCACGGCGGCGGCAAGGCCGAGGGCGCCGAAACCGTAGAACTTGGCATGCTTCAGGATGCGGGCAGACACACTTCCAGTACGCGGGTTCATAGACACGCTCCTTTCATCAGACGAAGATTGGGTTGAGGCCGGCTAGGTGGTGGTCAACACCCACACCTCCCGGAGTTCAGGCACACAACGGGTCACGGTCCGCACACTCGCAACGACAACGCCGGAGGGCAAGAGTTCGCGGGTCAGGGTCCACTGCGGGGCGCAGGCCTGGACCTCGGTCACGGCCTGGGCGAGCACCCAGGAGACGCGCATGGGGCGGGGCGGCGCCGGCGGGCGCGAGAACACCGCCGGCTGCGCCGTCGGCCGCCGAAGCTCGAGGGCCGCCGGCTTGGCGGCGGGCATGCGCAGGCTCACGCGCTGGGCGCGGGCCACCGGGGCCGGGGCGGCGGGCAGGGCGGGGAGAGGCGCGCGGGCGGGGCGCAGCGGCAGGCCGGCCAGCGCCATGCCGGCCAGCGCCAGCGCGGCCATGCCGAGGGCCATGAAGCCGGCGGCGCCGCGGGGCCCGCGGGCGGAGGCGGGCTCGACCAGGCGGCGCACGCGGCGGGCGAGCGAGCCGCCGGCGGCGGCCAGCACCAGTTGGGTGCGCCACTCGGCCAGACCGACCAGGGCGCGGGCGTAGGCCAGGCGGTCGTCGCCGCAGGCGGCGATGGCGAGGTCGTCGCAGCAGTGCTCGCGCTCCTCGCTGGCCTGGCGCGACAGCCACCACACCGCGGGATGGAAGAAGAACACCACCTCGACCGCGCGCTGCAGCAGGTTCACCAGGTAGTCGTGGCGGCGGATGTGGGCGAGCTCGTGGGCGAGCAGCGCCTGCAACTGCTCCACAGGCACCGCCGTCAGGGCGCTGAGCGGGAGCAGGATGAGCGGGCGCCAGCCGCCGAGCACGCAGGGTCCCGGGACGCTCGGGCTGAGCGCCAGGCCCACCGGGCCGCGCACGCCGAGGCGGCGGCGCAACTGGTCGAAACGCTCGAGCCACGCGGCCGGGATGCGGCCGTCTATTCCACCACCTGTGCCACGGCCTGTGCCGCGGCCTATGCCACGGCGCAGGCGCTGGGCCAGGGCCCATCCGCCTAGGGCGCGGACGCCCAAGGCCGCCATGCCCACGCCCCAGGCCGCCACCAGGTAGGGGAACAGGCGCAGCAGGAGTTGATGGGGCTCGGCGCCGGCGATGGCCGGCAGCCAGCCCAGGCCGTCGGCGCCGGTCGAGGCCACCGCCAGCAGGGTGAAGGCGAACAGCAGCGGCAGCGCCAGCAGCGCCACGATATGCGCCAGATAGCGGGTGGCGGCGGTGCGGCGGCGCAAGAGCGGCTGCAGCGCCGCCAGCGCCAGGCCCACCAGCGCCGCCTCCCAGAGGAAGTGCACCAGCGCCGCGCCCAGGGCGGCTACGGCGGAGGGCAGGCTGGGGAACAAGCCGCTCATGCGCGCCTCCCTTCGTAGTCGTCCAGGAGCTTGCGCAGCTCGGCAATCTCGTCGGCCGAGGCGGCGCGGCTGCTGAGGAGCTGCATCACCATGCCGGTGGCCGAGCCGCCGAAGGCCCGCTCCAGCAGGTCGCCCAGCAGTTGGCGCTGGGTGTGCTCCTGCGCCAGGCGGGCGCGGTAGACGTGGGCGCGCTGGTCTTCGTCGCGCTCCACCAGGCCCTTTTCCGCCATGATCTGCATCAGCTTCAAGACCGTGGTGTAGCCGGTCGCGCCCGCCAGGGTGGCATGCACCTCGCGCACCGTGCTCGGTCCGCGCGTCCATAGCACCCGCAGGATGCCCAGTTCCGACTCCGTCGGTCGCCACTGCCGTGGCGGGGCCACTGCCGTGGCGGGCACTTGGCGGATTCCTGTCTCCGGGGCGGCGCTCCCGGTGGTCGCTTCGACGTTGGCACCCGCGCCTGCCGTGACGGCCACTGCCGTGGCCACTGCCGTGGCGGGCACTTGGCGGATTCCTGTCTCCGGGGCGGCGCTCCCGGTGGTCGCTTCGACGTTGGCACCCGCGCCTGCCGTGACGGCCACTGCCGTGGCCACTGCCGTGGCGGGCACTTGGCGGATTCCCGCCTCCGGGGCGGCGCTCCCGGTGGTCGCTTCGACGTTGGCACCCGCGCCTGCCGTGACGGCCACTGCCCTGGCGGCCACTGCCGTGGCGGGCACTTGGCGGATTCCCGCCTCCGGGGCGGCGCTCCCGGTGGTCGCTTCGACGTTGGCACCCGCGCCTGCCGTGACGGCCACTACCGTGGCCACTGCCGTGGCGGGCACTTGGCGGATTCCCGGCTCCGGGGCGGCGCTCCCGGTGGTCGCTTCGACGTTGGCACCCGCGCCTGCCGTGACGGGGAACTTTTTGAGGGCGGCCATGAATCCACTATACGAATGGCTTCGTAGCTTGTCAACGAATTATTTCGTAGGCCACTGCCGTGGCGGGCGCTTGGCGGATTCTGGCCCTCGGGGAGCGCTCCCGATGGTCGCTTGGACGTTGGCACCGGATTCTGTCCGGCTCCTGAGGGAGACGCGGCATTTGCTTGAGTTTTTAATTCAAGCAAACTATGCTTGATTCCATGAAGAGCGTGATTTCTTCCCGGGGGCAGATTACGGTGCCGGTGGCGGTGCAGCGGGCGCTGGGAATGCGGGCGGGGACGCCAGTCGAGTTCGAACTGCGTCCGGACGGGGTTTTGCTGCGCAAGCGGGCGCCGGCGGAGGACCCGGTGGAGGCGGTGTACGGGATTTTGAAGGGGTTGCCGCCGGTGGATGAGCTGATGCGCGAGTTGCGCGGGCCCGAGCTGGGCGAACGGCCGAGGCGGCGGAAGTAGATGCGCACGGCGGTGGACAGTTCGGTGCTGTTGGACGTGTTTACGGGCGATCCACGGTTTGGTTCGCCATCGCGCCGAGCGCTGCAGAGGGCGCGGATGTCGGGCGGGCTGGTGGCCTGCGAGGTGGTTTGGGCCGAGGTGCGCTCGTATTTTGCCACCGATGGGGAGCATGCCGCGGCCCTGGCGAAGCTGGAGACGGACTACGCGCCGATGCTGGCGGAGGCGGCGGCGCAGGCGGGGGCGATGTGGCGGGAACATCGTCGGCGGCGGCCTCGGGGGCAGACGACGAGGCGGGGCCGGGTGCTGGCGGACTTTCTGGTGGGCGCGCACGCGCTGCGCCAGGCGGATGCGTTGCTGACGCGCGACCGCGGGTTCTATCGGGAGTACTTCTCCGGCCTGGAGGTGGTGGATCCCGTAGATGGGGGCTGAGGGAGCGGGGACAGGGGCGGTTGGCCCCCCGGCGCTTGCTCCCGCCTTCCCGCCGTCCCGAACTCCGACGAGTCGTGTCTGCCCTGTCCCCTGTTCCCTGCTCCGGTTGCCGCGTCTGCTACTCTGGGCGGCATGAAGATGCGGAATGTCGTGATCGGGCTGGCGATGGCGGTGGCGGCGGCGGCGCAGGCGCCGCGGCCGCGGGTGCGGGACCTGGGGATCCAGGTGGGGATTTTGCCGGCCGGGCGGCTGGACGCCATCACCGATGTGGCCGGGGTCGAGGTGGGGCAGGCCACGCTCGACGACCACCAGAACATTCACACCGGGGTGACGGCGATCCTGCCGCACGGCGGGAACATGTTCCTGCACAAGGTGCCGGGGGCGGTGTTTGTGGGCAACGCCTTTGGCAAGCTGATGGGCTCGACCCAGATCGAGGAGCTGGGGCGGATCGAGACGCCGATTCTGCTGACCTCGACGCTGAACGTGCCGCGGGTGGCGGATGCGCTTATCAGCTACATGCTGCAGTTGCCGGGCAATGAACACGTGCTGTCGGTGAACCCGGTGGTGGGGGAGACCAACGACGGGGGATTGAACGACATTCGCGGGCGGCATGTGGGGGAGAAGCAGGTGTTCGCGGCGATCGAGGGGGCGCGGGGCGGGCCGGTGGAGGAGGGGGCGGTGGGGGCGGGGGCGGGCACGATCGCGTTTGGGTTCAAGGGCGGGATCGGGACGGCGTCGCGGCGGCTGCCGCGGAAGCTGGGCGGGTGGACGGTGGGGGTGCTGGTGCAGACCAACTTTGGCGGCATCCTGAACATCGCCGGGGCGCCGGTGGGGATCGAGCTGGGGCAGTACTACCTGAAGAACCAACTGGCGGGGGGGAGGCCGAGCCGGCGGCAGAGCCCGGACGGGTCGTGCATGATCGTGGTGGCGACGGATGCGCCGCTGGGCTCGCGCAACCTGCGGCGGCTGGCGGCGCGGACGATGATGGGGCTGGCGCGGACGGGCTCGGCGGCGAGCAATGGGTCGGGCGACTATGCGATTGCGTTCTCGACGGTGGCGGCGGAGCCGCCGGTGGAGCGGGTGAGCAACGACGCCATGTCGCCGCTGTTTCTGGCGGTGATCGAGGCGACGCAGGAGGCGATCTACAACTCGCTGTTGCAGGCCAGGACCACGACCGGGGAGGGACGGACGGTGGAGGCGCTGCCGCTGGGGCCGACGCTGGCGATCTTACGGAAGTACCATGTGATGAAGTGAAGACGGCTGGCAGCTTGCAGCTGGCAGCTGGCAGCTGGGGACGGGTAGGCTGCGGGGGCGGTGGCGGCTGGGGCTGGCGCAAGCGGCTTTATTTGGGCTGGCGTAGACGGCATTATTTGGGCTGGCGCAAGCGCCAGGCGGGGCGGCCGTCGAGGGAGTCGAGCACGACCTGGCGGGTGGCCTCGAGGCCGTGGAGGGCGGCGCGGAGGCGGCTGGCGGGCATGAGGGGGGCGAAGAAGAGGGCGAGGTTGTCTTCGGTCTCGCAGACCTGGACGTCGAGGTATTGGGAGGCGAGGGCGCCGGCGGCCTCGAGGTGGGAGATGCGGTCGAGGCAGGCGGGGAGGTCGGGGAGGGCGAGCACGAGGGGGCGCCAGAGGGCGTCGCTGCCGGGGCCGGCGCGGCGGCCGACGCGCAGCACTTTGAGGGTGTGGGCGAGCTCGACCAGGGCGCGGTCCACGCCCAGGGTGGAGGTGCGCTCGGCGCCAAGGCGTTCGCGGACGTCGAGGCTGGAGAGGGGGCGGTCGGCGGCGAGCAGGAGCTCAAAGGTCTCGGCGGCGAGCCAGGAGAGCTGTCCCTTGGCGGCCTGGGTCTGGTAGTCGGAGCGGGGGTGGCGGTCGCCGACGCAGACGTAGATGTAGTCGAGCAGCTCGACCGCGCAGTAGCGCAGGATGCCGGGCCAGAGCCAGAGTTCGATGACGTGCAGGGCGGCGAGGGAGGCCTCGAGCGGGGCGAGGGCCTCGTCGGAGAGCTCGGGCAGGGTGGCGAGGCCGAGCTCGCGCACCCACTGCCAGAGGCGGTCGGGGCTGGGGGCGGCGGGGGCGAGGGCCTCGCGCCGGGCGGCCCGGGCGGTGAGCAGGTCTTCGGAGGTCATGGCAAGGTCATGAAATGCGCTTGAAGGCGCGTTGTATTTCTTCGAGGGAATAGCGTAGCAGCACCGGGCGGCCGTGGGGGCAGGCCATGGGGTACTGAGTTTGAGCCAGGCGGGCGAGCAGCCAGGCCATTTTCTTGGGTTCCAGGCGCATGTTGACCTTGATGGCGGCGTGGCAGGCGATGGTGGCGGTGATGCGGGTGCGGATGGCCTCGAGGGTGAGGCCGCGTTCCTCGGCGACGGCGACCTGGAGGATCTCCTGCAGCAGGCGCTCGAGCTGGTCGGCGGGGATGCCGGCGGGGGCGGCGTGGATGGCGACGGAGCGGTGGCCGAAGGGCTCGGCCTCGAAGCCGGCGGCTTGGAGTTCGGGGGCGACCTCGGCGAAGGCGAGCCAGCGGCCGGGGTCGAGCTCGGCCACCAGGGGGAGGAGCAGGCGCTGGCTCTGGAGGGCGCCGCCGCGGCGCTGCTCCAGCAACTGTTCGAAGAGCACGCGCTCGTGGGCGACGTGCTGGTCAATCAGCCAGAGGCCGGTGGGGCCGGCGGCGACGATGAAGCTGTCGTGGATCTGGCCGAGGGGGCGGAGGTGTTGCAGCTCGTCGGGCTGGGGGGGAACGGCGGGGGCGGCGGGGCGGAGGCCGCAGCCGAGGCCGGTCTCGGGGACGAACGCGGGGGCGGGGGCGGCGGGCCGCGAGAAGGCGTTTTCGGGGCCGGCAAGGGGGAGGGACTGGGGCTGGGGCTGGGGCGGGGCGTTGGCGAGCTGGAAGCCGGGCGGGAGGTCGGCGGGGGAGATGCCGAGCTCGGGGTCGGCGCCGGGGGAGAAGGGCGGGGGCGCGGGCGGGCGCCGCTGCTCGGCCGGGGTCCAGGAGGGGGTCCAGGTTTTAGTCCAGGTCGGGGCGGCGGAGGCGCGGGCGTCGCGCTCGCGCAGGAAGGAGGGGAGGGGGCGGGCGTCGGCCAGCGCCTGGCGGATGGTGTCGCGCACGGCGTCGTGCACCAGGCTTGGGCGGCGGAAGCGGACCTCGGTCTTGGCGGGGTGGACGTTGACGTCCACCTCGGCGAAGGGGAGGTCGAGGAAGAGCAGGACGGCGGGAAAGACGCCTTTGGGCAGGAGGTTGTAGTAGGCGGCGGAGATGGCGTGCTGCAGCAGGCGGTCGCGGACCAGGCGGCGGTTGACGAAGACGAAGATGGAGTCGCGGTTGAGCTTGTGCAGCTCGGGGCGGGAGGCGAAGCCGAACAGGCCGAGGCCCTCCCCGCTGGGGCGGCGCGAGGAGGGCGGGCCGGCGCCGCCCTCGGTGGCATCGTCGGCATCGTCGGCGCCGGGGGCATCGGCTTCCGGGGCCCAGCGGACCTGGTGGCGGAACTCGACGCACTGCTCGGCGAGCTCGTCGCCGAAGATTTGGCGCAGGCGCTCGGCGTGGCTGGGGACGGGGTCGAGGGCGAGCAGGACGCGGTGGGGGGTTTCGAGGCGGAACTGCACCTCGGGGTAGGCGAGGGCGTAGTGGGTGACCAGGGTGGAGATGTGGCCGAGCTCGGTGGCCTCGCTTTTGAGGAACTTTTTGCGGGCGGGGATGTTGACGAAGAGGTTGGCGACGGTGACGGCGGTGCCGGGGGGCAGGCCGACGGCATCCACCGAGTGCAGCTTGCCGCCGCGGACGACGATGCGGGTGCCGGCGGCGTGGGCGGTGCCGGCGGCGGTGGCGGTGGCGGTTTCGAGGGTGAAGTGGCTGACGGCGGCGATGGCGGGGAGGGCCTCGCCGCGGAAGCCGAGGGTGGCGATGGCGCTGAGGGAGTCGAGGTCGGCGAGCTTGCTGGTGGCGTGGCGCTCGAGGGCGAGCAGGGCGTCGTCGCGGAGCATGCCGGCGCCGTCGTCGGCGAGGCGGATGCGGGATTTGCCGCCGTTTTCGACCTCGAGGCGGAGGCGGCGGGCGCCGGCGTCGAGGGCGTTTTCGAGCAGCTCCTTGACCACCGAGGCGGGGCGCTCGACCACCTCGCCGGCGGCGATCTTGTTGGCGATGTGGTCGGGAAGGACGCGGATGGGGGCCACGGGCTAGCGCGCGAAGCGCGACCTCAGGGGATGCGCAGGCCGAGTTCCTGCAACTGCGCCGGGGAGACGGCGGTGGGGGCATCCACCATGAGGTCCACGGCGCGGGCGGTTTTGGGGAAGGCGATGACCTCGCGGATGGAGTTGGCGCCGGCGAGCAGCATCACCAGGCGGTCGAGGCCGAGGGCGATGCCGCCGTGGGGCGGGGTGCCGTACTGCAGCGCCTCGAGGAAGAAGCCGAAGCGGCGGTGGGCCTCCTCGTCGCTCATGCCCAGCAGGCGGAAGATTTGCTGCTGCACCTCGGCGCGGTGGATGCGGATGCTGCCCGAGCCCAGCTCGATGCCGTTGAGCACGACGTCGTAGGCCTGGGCCTTGGCGGCGCCGGGGTCGGTGGCGAGCAGGGGGATGTCGGCCTCGAGCGGCGAGGTGAAGGGATGGTGGGAGGCGTTCCAGCGCTGCTGCTCGGCGTCCCACTCGAACATGGGAAAGGAGGTGACCCAGAGGAAGCGGAAGTCGTGGGGATCGAGGAGATGGTGGCGGTCGGCGAAGCGGTGGCCGAGGGCGAGGCGGAGGGCGCCGGCGTGGGTTTGGAGGGTGGCGAGGGGGGAGGCGTGGGGGGCGAGGGGGGCGGCGGGGTCGGCGCCGACCAGCACGACCAGGTCGTCGGCGGCGGCGCCGAGGGTGCGGAGCAGGGTGGCGGCCTCGTCGGGCCAGGATTTGGCGATGCGGGCGAAGTCTTCGAAGAAGCGGACGGGGCGGCCCTCGGCCAGGGGGCGGAGCTCGTCGCGCTCGCGGCGGGAGAGGGCGCCCACGGCGGGGATGCGGAGGGCGAGCAGGGGGAGGCCGGGGGCGAGCTTGAGCTGCTCGCGGGCGGCGGGGCTGAAATGGTCGGCGACGTTGACCATGGCGGGCAGGCGGAGGTCGGGCTTGTCGGTGCCGTAGGCGGCCATGGCCTGCTCCCAGCTCATGCGGGGAAAAGGCAGGGCGATGGCCTTGCCGGCGGCGGCGCAGGCGTCGCGCAGCATGGCCTCGATGATGGCGAACAGGGTTTCGAGGTCGGGAAAGCTCATCTCGACATCGATCTGGGTGAACTCGGGCTGGCGGTCGGCGCGCAGGTCCTCGTCGCGGAAGCAGCGCACGATCTGGAAGTAGCGGTCGGTGCCGCCGATCATCAACAATTGCTTGAACAATTGCGGCGACTGGGGGAGGGCGTAGAAGGTTCCCTGGCGGACGCGGCTGGGGACGAGGTAGTCGCGGGCGCCCTCGGGGGTGCTGCGGGTGAGGAAGGGGGTCTCGACCTCGAGGAAGCCGTGGGCGTCGAAGGCGCGGCGGATGGCGATGGCGACGTTGTGGCGGAGGCGGAGGTTGGCCTGCATTTGGGGGTGGCGGAGGTCGAGGTAGCGGTACTTGAGGCGGGCCTCTTCGCTGACCGCCTCGGCGGACTCCTCGGTGAGGGGGAAGGGTGGGGTCTTGGACTCGTTGAGGAGTTCGAGGCCGGAGGCGACCACCTCGATCTCGCCCGAGGCCAGCGCCGGGTTGGCGGTGGCGGGGCTGCGGCGCACCACGGCGCCGGTGACGGCGACAACGTATTCGGAGCGCAGCTCGGAGGCGCGCTGGTGGAGGGCTGGGTCGCGCTCCTGGTTGAAGACCACCTGGCAGAGGCCGGCGCGGTCGCGCAGGTCGAGGAACAGCAGCGCCCCCAGGTCGCGGCGGCGGTGGACCCAGCCCAGCAGCACCACGGGCTGGCCCACGTCGGCGGGGCGGAGGGCGCCGCAGTAATGGGTACGTTGGGGAGTGGGGGTGGAGCTCATAGGGAAACCTGGGGGGGCGGGGGGGCGGCGGAGCGGCGGGCGAGTTCCTGCTTGCCCCAGCGGGCCAGGACGAAGGTCAAGATCAACTGGGGCAGGAGCAGGTTGAGGTAGAACATGGAGTTGGCCAGCAGCAGCATCAGCCAGAGCCAGCGGGCGGGGGGCATGCGGCCACCCGGGCGCGGCGCAATGAACGCCGGCTTGGGGCGTTGCAGCAAAAAGCTAAAGCGCCAGTTGAGGAAAAACAGGGCCACCGCGCCGACCAGCTCGACCACGTAGAGCAGCAGTTGCTGGTGCCCGGCGGGGGGGGCCAACTGCTGGGCGCGGGCCATGGCCTGGGAGAAGGTCTCGGTCTTGGCGTAGGTGAAGAGCTGGGGGTACATCGAGCTGATGAGGATGATCCAGGTGGTGATGATGACGGCCCAGACCAGCAGGGTGCCGAGGATGTAGCTGCGGCGCTCGATGCGGAGCTGTTCGAGGGGATGGGGGGCGGGGACGGGATTGGGGGTCATGCCGGGGGCCTGCCTGCCGCCGCCAAGCGGGCGGGGAGCGCGGATTCGGGCAGGGCGGCCTGCTCGCCGCTGGCGAGGGTTTTGAACTGGAGGAGGCCGCGGGCGACCTCGTCGGGGCCGAGGATGAGGGCGGCGGGGGCGCCGAGCTTGCTGGCCAGCTCGAGCGACTTGCCCAGCTTGCGGTCGGGCGGGGCGAGCTCGATGCGGTGGCCGAGGCGGCGGAGGCGCTGGGCGAGCTGCAGGGCGGGCAGGAGCTGGGCGGAGGCGAGGGGGATGACGAGGGCGGCGAGGGCGGGGGGGCCGCCGGGCCAGCCGGCGGCGGGGGGCGCGGCGGCGGCCTGCATGGCGAGCACGAAGCGGTCTTCGCCCAGGGCGAAGCCGATGCCGCCGCCGGCGCTGGCGGGGGCGCCCAGGGCCTGGGCGAGGCCGTCGTAGCGGCCGCCGCCGAGCAGGGCGTTTTGGGCGCCGAGGGAGCCGTGCAGGAACTCGAAGGCGGTGGAGGTGTAGTAGTCGAGGCCGCGGACGAGGCGGGGGTCGAGGCGGTAGGCGATGGCGTTGGCGTCGAGCAGGGCGCGGAGCTGGGCGAAGTGGTCGCGGCAGGCGGGGTCGAGGAACTCGTGGATGGTGGGCAGGGCGGCGATGATGGGCTGGTCGGCGGGCACCTTGCAGTCGAGCACGCGCAGGGGGTTGGTCTGGGCGCGGCGCTGGCAGTCGGCGCACATGCGGGGGAGCTGGTCGTGGAGGGCGGCGCGGAGGGCGGCGTGGTAGAGGGGGCGGTCGCGGGCGCAACCGACGGAGTTGAGCACGAGCTCGGCGCCGTGGATGCCGCAACGTTCCAGTAGGAGTTGAAGCATGGCCAACAACTCGAAGTCAATCCAGGGGGCGTCGCCGCCCAGGATCTCGGCGCCGATTTGGTAGAACTGGCGGTAGCGGCCCTTCTGGGGGCGCTCGCGGCGGAACATGGGGCCGAGGTAGTAGAGGCGGGTGAGGCCGGGGCGTTCCCAGAGGCGGTGCTCGACGTAGGCGCGGACGGTGGAGGCGGTGGCCTCGGGGCGGAGGGTGAGGAGGGCGTCGTCCTTGTCGGCGAAGGTGTACATCTCTTTGCCGACGATGTCGGTGTCTTCGCCGACGGAGCGGCGGAAGAGTTCGGCGGACTCGACCACGGGGGTGCGGATCTCCTCCAGGCCATGGAGGGCGAAGACGTGGCGGGCGGCGGCCTCGAGGCGCTGGAACCAGAGGGTGTCGGCGGGAAGCAGGTCGCGCATGCCCTTGACGGCGGCAATGTTCATGGGGTTCCGGGGCGGCGCTCAGTGGCCGGCGAGGTAGTGGTCCTTGTAGCCGACGTAGTTGGCGGCGTGGCGGGCGATAAGGGCGCGGTCGGCGTCGGTGGCGCGGCGGTGGAGGCGGGCGGGGGCGCCGAGGAAGACGCTGCCGGGGGGGACGTGGGTGCCCTCGGGCACGAGCGCGCCGGCGGCGATGATGGAGCCGGAGCCGATGCGGGCGCCGTTGAGGACGATGGCGCCGATGCCGATCAGGCAGTCGTCCTCGACCAGGCAGCCGTGGAGGTTGACGGCGTGGGCGACGGTGACGCGGTCGCCCAGGGTGACCGGGTGCAGGTCCTTGTAGCCGTGGAGGACGCAGTTGTCCTGGACATTGGTCTCGCGGCCGATGCGGATGGCGTGGACGTCGCCCCGCACTACGGCGTGGAACCAGATGCTGGAGTGCTCCCCCACCACGACGTCGCCGATCACTTGGGCGCTATCCTCAATAAAGGCCGAGGCGGCGATCTTGGGATGGCGGCCGAGGAAGCTCTTGAGCATAGGAAATTTTAGCAGGTCGGTGGGGGGCGAAGTTGCCGGTTGTCCGTTGCCGGATGCCGGTTGGGGAACCATGGTGGGCGCGGGCCCCAGCGCGCCTGCCCGGCCCGGCTGTAGCAGCGCCAGGCCGGTGCGGCGCGCGTCCCGCTTGTGAGCCGCCCCGCTGTAGATGCGCGGGGCGGCATGCTCGCGCCGACTCGGGGGCCCCATGGCCCCAAGTCGGCGCTGCGCGGCTTCGCTGATGGGCTGCTGGGGCCGCTCCGGATTCGTTTCCCGGGGGCGCAGACGCGCCACTGGCGCGTCTGCCCCTGCGGAATTACGACCACCCCAGAACCCGAAGCGGGTTCTGGGGACCCCGGTTCGCAGCCTTTCGCGCCGGTTTTGCCAGCTGGCAAAGCGGCGCGATCCCCGCGAGAGGACGGAGGAGGGGGCGTGGCGAACCAAGAATGGAGGGCGGGGGCGTTGGCGGAGGCGGCGCGGCTGGGGTTTGACCTGGCGGGGGTGGCCGGGGTCGAGGCGTCGGCGCGGCTGGCGCTGTTCCCGGAGTGGATAGCGGCGGGGCGGGCGGGGGAGATGGGGTATCTGGCGCGGCGGAACGAGGACGGCCGCTATCTGCGCGAGGCGGTGCGGGAGGCGTATCCGTGGGCGCGGGCGGTGCTGTGCGCGGGGGTGGTGTACAACGCCGAGCAGCCGCGGTCGACGGCGTTTGCGGGCGACGGCGAGCGGGGCTGGATCTCGCGCTACGCCTGGGGGGAGGACTACCACCAGGTGCTGCGGGCGAAGCTGGAGGCGTGGCGGGAGTGGCTGCGGGCGGCGGCGGCGGGGGGCGAGGAGGGGGCGGAGTTCCAGATCACGGTGGACACGGCGCCGCTGGTGGAGCGGGAGGCGGCGCGGGCGGCGGGGCTGGGGTGGCAGGGGAAGAACACGTGCCTGATCCATCCGGAGAAGGGCTCGTGGTTTTTCTTGGGCTGCATCGTGACCTCGCTCGAGATGGAGGCGGAGGCGGGGCTGCCGGACCGCTGCGGCAGTTGCACGCGCTGCATCGAGGCCTGCCCCACCGGGGCGCTGGCGCCCTATGCGATGGACGCCAGCCGGTGCGTCGCGTATTTGAACATCGAACTGCGGGGGACGATTCCGGAGGGGCTGCGGGCGGGGATGGGGAACAACGTCTTGGGGTGCGACATTTGCCAGGACGTGTGCCCGTGGAACCGGCGGGCGGCGGTGAGCGCGGCGCCGGAGTTCCAGCCGCGGGCGGGGATGGTGGCGCCGCGGCTGGAGGAACTGGCGGGGATGAGCGAGCAGGACTACCGCCAGCGTTTTCGGCACTCGGCGGTGAAGCGGGCCCAATACGCCGGGCTGCGGCGCAATGTGGCGGTGGCAATGGGCAACAGCGGCAACCCGGCGTTCCTGCCCATCCTCCAAGAGTGGATAGCCGGCGGCGACGCGGTGCTGGCCGAACACGCCGCCTGGGCGGCGCGGCAACTGGAGGCGCGGGAGGCGCGGGAGGCGCGGGAGGCGGATGATAAGGGAGAGAGGGAGCGCATGGCTGGTGGCGGCCCTGATGGCGGGGCTGCTGGCCGGCGCCCAGAGTGAAGCCGCCATGGAATTTCGCCTCACCTCCGCCGCCTTCGTCAACAACCAAGCGATTCCGTCGGCGCATAGCTGCCAGGGCGACGACACCTCGCCGGGGCTGCGCTGGCAGGGCGAGCCGCGGGGCACGCGCAGCCTGGCGCTGGTGCTGCGCGACCCGGACGCGCCGGCGGGCGAGTTCGTGCATTGGGTGCTGTACGACCTGCCGGCCGCAGTGACCGAGCTGCCCTCGGGGCACTACACCTCGGGGCGGTTTCCGCTGGGCGGCTACGAGGGGCAGAACGACTTTGGCGACCTCGGCTACGGCGGGCCCTGCCCGCCGCCGGGGCGGCCCCACCACTACGTTTTCACCCTTTATGCCCTGAGCGCGCCCAGCCTGGGGCTGGCCGCCGGGGCGAGCCGGGACGAGGTGATGGCGGCGATGCAGGGGAAGGTGCTGGCGCAGACCGAATTGGTGGGACTGTACGGGCGGAGCGGACAGTGAACAGTGGACAGTGGACAGTGGGCGAAAGGTAGGCGGCTGGGGATGGGGCGGCGCCCGGCTGCGTGCTGATGGCTGAGTGCTACGCTTTTGGCATGGCTACGGCGGCAGTGCCGGGGGTGGGGGAACGGGTTTGGCGGCTGCAACTGCTGACGCTGGGGTGGATGGCGGTGGAGGTGGGGGTGGCGGGAGTGGCGGCCTGGCGGGCGCGGAGCGTGGCGCTGGGGGCGTTTGGGGCCGATAGCGTGATCGAGTTGCTGTCGGCCGGGGTGGTGCTGGCGGCGCAGGCGCGGCCGGAGCGGAACCGGCTTCTGGGCAAGATCGGCGGCTGGCTGCTGCTGGCGTTGGCGGCGGTGATTGCTGGCACCTCGGCGCTGGCGTTGCTGGCCGGGGTGGCGCCGCGGCCCAGCCCGATGGGGATGGCGCTGCTGCTGGCCGCGGCGGCGGTCATGCCTTGGCTGGGGCGGCAGAAGCGGAAGCTGGCGCGGAGCAGCGGCAACCGGGCGCTGGCGGCGGATGCGGTGCAGTCGTCGGCGTGCGCCTATCTGGCTTGGATCGCGCTCGCCGGGTTGGGTTTGAACGCCGCCTTGGGCTGGGGCTGGGCCGACCCGGTGGCGGCGCTGGGGTTGGTTCCGCTGATTGCCCGGGAGGGGTGGAAGACGACCCGCGGCGAGGGGTGCGGGTGCTGCTGCTAGTTAGCTAGTTCGTGGGCGCCAGGATGCGCAGCAGGGGGCGGCCGGCGATGTCTTGCAGCGGGAAGTAGACGCGGTGTTGGGCGTCCACGGCGACCGAGTGGGCCTCGCGGGCCAGGTAGGCTTGGCCGCGCCGGATCAGGGCGCGGTCCTTTTCATCGAACACGGAGACGACGCCGCTCTCGCTGGCGACATAGAGGCGCCGCAGGGCGGAGTCGAAGGCGAGCACGTCGGGGTCGCGGCCGATGGCGAAGGTCTGGGTGACCTTGAGGCTGCGCAGATCGAAGGTCAGCAGGGTGGCGTTGTCTTGGCAGGCGATGAAGGCGAGGCGGTGGGGCACGTCGAGGTAGACGCCGTGGTCTTCGTCGCAGCCGGGCAGGGGGTAGCTGGCGACGATCTGGCGGGTCTTGGGGTTGATCGCCACCAGGGCGTTGCGGGTCTGCACGGCGACGAACATGCGGCCGGAGACGGGGTCGTATTGGGTGTTGCCGGCCTCGCCGCCGAGCGGGATGGTGGCGATGCGGCGGTTGGTCGTTGTATCGATCACGGTGTCGGTCGCGCCGCGCTCATCCGACACGAACAACTCATGGTCGGCGGGGTCGAAGGCGAGGCCGTCGGGGTAGACGCCGCCGGGCATGGTGGCGACGATCCGGAAGGTGCGCTCGTCAATCGCCACGACTTGGTTGGTGCCGGTGGCGGAGGCGTAGACGCGGCCGAGGGAGGGGACGGCGAGGACGCCATGGACGCCGGCGACGCCGGGGATGTCGGCCACCAGCTTCCCTGCCCTGGTGTCGAAGGCGAGGACATGGCCGTCGCCCAGGTGGGCGATGAAGAGCACGCCGGTTTGCGGGTCGAGGCTCTCGTAGTCGAAGCGGGTGGCGCGGCCGGGGAGGGGGACGTCGCGGAGCAGCCGGAGCGGCAGCGGGGGGAGGAGGAGGGCGAGCAGGAGCGGGAGCAGCCGCGGCGGGGGCATGATGCGAGTAGTTTAGGGCAAGCGGGGTATATGATGGAGGCAGGCTGGGGTGACGGCATGAGTACTGGCCTGGCTTCGCGCGCGCGGCAGATATTCGCCTCCGCCGGCATTGCCCTGAACGGCGAGAGGGACTGGGACGTGAGCGTGCACCAGCCGGAGTTCTACGCGCGGGTGCTGCGGCAGGGCTCGCTGGGGCTGGGCGAGTCCTATATGGACGGGTGGTGGGACTGCCCGCGGCTCGACCAATTTTTCCAGCGCCTGTTTGACGCCGGGGTGGACCGGGCGGCGACGCGGGGCTGGCGGGGGCTGGCGCTGCGGGCGGGATCGGCGCTGTTCAACCGGCAGACGCCGCGGCGCGCGGGCGAGGTGGCGCGGCGGCACTACGACGTGGGCAACGAGCTCTACCAGGCGATGCTGGACCAGCGCATGGTCTACACCGCCGGGCGCTGGGAGCACGCCGCCGATTTGAACCAGGCGCAGGAGGCCAAGCTCGACTTCGTCTGCCAGAAGCTGGAGCTGGGGCCGGGGATGCGGGTGCTGGACATCGGGTGCGGCTGGGGGAGCTTCGCCAAGTTCGCGGCCGAGCGCTATGGGGCGCGGGTGGACGGCATCACGCTGTCGCGGGAGCAGTTGGCGCTGGGGCAGAGCCTGTGCGCCGGGCTGCCGGTGCAGTTGCGGCTGGAGGACTACCGCGAGGTGGAGGGGCGCTACGACCGGCTGGTGTCGCTGGGGATGTTCGAGCACGTGGGGCACAAGAACTACCGCGCCTATTTCGAGGTGGCGCGGCGGCACATGGCGGCGGGCGGGCGCATGTTCCTCTCCACCATCGGCTCGAACCGGACGGTGCGCTCGACCGACCCCTGGATCGAGCGCTACATCTTCCCCAACTCGCACCTGCCCTCGATCCAGCAGGTGGGCGACGCCATCGAGGACCGCTTCGTGCCGCTGGAGTGGCACAACTGGGCGGAGGACTACGACCGCACGCTGATGGCCTGGTTCGCCAACTTCGAGGCGCAGTGGGGGCGCTGGCAGCGGCAGTACAGCGAACGGTTTTGCCGGATGTGGAAGTTTTACCTGCTGTCGAGCGCGGCGGCATTCCGGACGCGGCAGTTGCAGGACTGGCAGATGGTGCTGTTTCCGCTGGGGGTTTAGCCAGCGGTGGGCTTCGTTGGCGGATAGTGTGGCAGCCTCAGGCAGCCCGGCTTCCGAGGACAAGTTCGAAGGGGTCGGTGATGGCCCTCCTGCTCAATGCCCCTAGGAGAGCCATTTCGTCGTTCGGATCGATCCCTGAATTTTGAACTTGCTCGCGGATCTCGGGCCGGTCCAGGTCCGGGATCCGTTCCTTGAAGAACCGGGGCAAGGCGCCGAGTTCCCGCCACTGGGTGTCGCTCGTGTTCGGTAGGCCCGGCAGCGGTGCCAAATCCTTGTCTGAGAAGGACGAGAGGTAGCGAAAGCGGAAGCCGTCTCGGCCCCTTTCGAGGGTCGCTACCTCGGTGCCGTCCAGCAGGACGTGGAGGGCAGGGGGCGGGGCGCTGTACCTGAGCTTCATCTTTTGGTGCAAGAGCGAGAGTGGGCTCAATTGGCTATCCCCTTTTCTGGGCGCTTGCAAGGACTTGCAAGGCCCTAGATTGCAAAACTCTAAGGATTAGACGCTTCCGTAGGGCCTCGAAGCCGCGTGCGAACGGAAATTCTTTCAGCAATTCCGCTGCCACTTCCGGCACCGCGTCGCCAATTTTTTTCATTGAGGTCAGTGCGGCTTCGGGCGAGAAGCCCACGATCTCCTGGATTAAGGCAAAATGATTCCAACGACGTCCCGTGCGCCCGGGCACAACCGGCGGGCCAACGCACGGAAAGGCCTTCCGAGTGTAGCGCTGGATTCCGGCCTCATTCGCTATGCTTCTCAGTTTATCCGAATGTAGGTCCCAAAGCAACGCGTGAGCGGAGTCGAAGATCGGGGCAAATCGGAACAGGCCACGTTCCCTTGTAGTCACAAGCCCCCAGTTCTGGGCGTGCCGGTCGGTTGAGCCTATCAGCGCGTCGAAGAACAACATGTCGACAAAATTGCTGAAGACCGCCTCGGCCGACGGGCCGCAGAATTTCCTGAAAACCTCGTGGAGGAAGTCCAGGCTATAGAAGCTCTGCTCCTCGCGATGCGGGACCCTTGCCGTCTCTCCCTCGGCCGCACACACATCCTCAATCATCAAGCTTCCCTGAATCAGAAGTTCCCCTGGCTGCAGGAAGCTGCGGCTCAGAAAATAAATATGCTCGTCGAGGCGCGCAATCCCGCATTGCGCCATCCCAAACCCTAGCCTGTCTCCAAGCAGATTATTGAACAGCTCCGTAAGGACCTCGATTCGTCCGTTCTTGGCTCCCAGCTTCGCAATAATCAAATCGGAGTGGTCCTGCTCGTTCCTGAGAATCCACTTTGGTGCGGTTCCGCCGATCTGAATCTCCTTTGGAGAGATGGCCACATACCCGCGCAGGTGGCGCCTCAACCCCCATCGGGTCGCCCGATTCGCGACGCGCGTGAGCCGGCTCGGTGGGTCGACCGGCGGATTAGGGCGTTCCTGGCCGTGTACGGTTCTCGAACCGACCGATATCCCTTCAGGCCCTCTCGCACTTCGATTCGCTGTGCTCATGCGGCGGCGCTACATTCTTGCGACGGTAGTCTGACAATTCCACAATAGCGGGGTCAATTCGCCAGAGGCCGGGCCTAGCTAGTTGGGGAGCTTCGAGTCCGTTTTGCCATATCTGGCGACGAACTGGGCGTGGGACATGGTGAGCAACAGGATGCCCTCGATCATGCCGACCACGGCGGGGATCAGCGTCCAGCAGAAGAGCAGGTAGACGATTCCCCAGCCGGTCTGGCCGAGGTAGAACTTGTGGACGCCGATGCCGCCCATGAAGATGCCAAACAGGGCCGCCGCCAACTGGCTTTTGCCGTTGGGGGCGAGCGGGAAGCTGAGGCCGCCGAGATCGAGCAGCGGCATCTGGCGGCAGCCGCACTGGGGGCAGAGCTCGGCGCGAGCGCGGATGAGCTCGCCGCATTCGGAGCAGAACTTCTCGCCGGGGCCTTTGGAGCGCGGAGCGGGGGCGTCCATGGGCGGAGAATAGCATTTTTTTAAGGCGCGGGCGCCCGGCTCCGCCGCCCGCGCCCTCCTCCGCCGGGGCGCGGCCGCGGGGGCCCCTTCGCCCCGCAACCGCTCGCGGTGGCGCTTGGGCTGCGCGGTGGGGCTTGGGGCGGTTGGGGCGGGCGCGGGGCTACTGGGCGCGCTGGTATTGGTTGGGCCAGGCGAGGTCGTGGCCCAGGGCGTGGGCGGCGTGGAGGGGCCAGTAGGGGTCGCGCAGGAATTCGCGGGCGAGGACGACGGCGTCGGCCTGGCCGGTGCGGAGGATGTGCTCGGCCTCGGCGGGAGAGGTGATCATGCCGACGGCGGCGGTGGGGAGGTGGGCCTCGCGGCGGAGGCGCTCGGCGAACTGGGTTTGGTAGCCGGGGCCGACGGGGATGGCGGCGGTGGCGACGTTGCCGCCGGAACTGCAGTCCACGAGGTCAATGCCGAGCGGGGCGAGGCGGCGGGCGAGGGCGACGGAGTCGGCGATGTCCCAGCCGCCGTCGGTCCAGTCGCTGGCGGAGATGCGGACCAAGAGCGGGAGTTCTTGGGGCCAGACGGCGCGGACGGCTTCGGTGATCTCGCAGGCGAGGCGGCAGCGGTTCTCGAGCGAGCCGCCGTAGGCGTCGTGGCGCAGGTTGCTGAGCGGGGAGAGGAACTCGTGCAGCAGGTAGCCGTGGGCGGCGTGGAGCTCGATTACTTGGAAGCCGGCGGCGAGGGCGCGGCGGGCGGCGGCGGCGAAGGCCTCGACCACGGCGGCGAGGGCGGCGGGGGAGAGCTCAGCGGGCACGGCGTAGCCGGGGGCGAAGGGGACGGGGCTGGGGCCGGCGATCTCCCAGCCGCCCTCGGCGGCGGAGAGGGGGCGGCCGCCCTTCCAGGGCGCGGAGGTTGAGGCCTTGCGGCCGGCGTGGGCCAGTTGCATGCCGGCGGCGGCGCCTTGGGAGCGGATGAAATCGGTGATGCGGCGCAGCATGGGGATGTGGTCGTCGCTCCAGATGCCGAGGTCGTCGGGGCTGATGCGGCCCTCGGGGGTGACGGCGGTGGCCTCGGTGAGGACCAGGGCGGCGCCGCCGACGGCGCGGCTGCCGAGGTGGACCAGGTGCCAGTCGGTGGCGAAGCCGTCTTGGCTGGAGTACTGGCACATGGGGGAGACGAAGATGCGGTTGCGCAGTGCGAGCGAGCGCAGCGGCAGGGGGGCGAAGAGGCGGGCGGAGGGCATAGGTCTATCTATTATTCACCTTGGGCGAGGGGCAGGTCGGTGGCGCCGGCGGGGACGTGGTAGCGGCGGGTGCGGGGCAGGCGGCCGGCGAGGCCGAGGGCGGCGACGGCGGCGCTGACGGCGGCGAAGACGCCGAGGCGGGCCCAGGCGAGCGGGGTGGGGGCGAGGGCGAGCTGGTTGCCCAGGCGCCACATGGCCCAGCCGGCGAGCTGGGAGAGCACCGCCGTCCAGACGCCGAGGTAGAACCAGGCGCGCTCGGCGCCCTCGTGGCGGATGGAGCGGCGGGTGCGGGGCAGGCGGTCGAGGGCGGCGAGGGCGACCACGGCGGCGGCGACCAAGTCGTAGGGCAGGCCGTAGAGCTGGGCGATGTGCCAGCCGCCGCCGGCGGCGGCGTAGAGCAGGCCGGCGAGGTTGAGCGTCCAGGGGGCGACGATGGCGATCCAGGCGGCGGTGTAGCAGACCACGCGGTAGCCGAGGTTGGGCCAGTCGAGGCCGTAATGGGTGATGTAGGGGCGGGGTTCGGCGCCGGGCAGGCGCCCGCGGGCGCCCCGCCAGATGCAGACCGAGGCCACCAGGGCCAGCCAGAGGGCGTGGGTGCGGTTGAATCCGTGGGCGTAGAGCGCGGCGGTGAGGCCGCCGGGGAGGGTGAAAAAGACCCAGATCCACAGCGGGACGTGGAGGACGCGGTAGTAGCCCTTGTTGCGCTGGCGCGCGACGGCGGGTTGCATGGGATGCCTGGCGGACAGGGATCAGGATACAGGATAAGACGTGGCGGGCAGCTGGCAGCTTGCCGCTGGCAGCTGGGGTTGGGCTTCGGCGGGGACGGGTGGCGGCGCGGGGCGGCAGCGGGGGCCAAACTAGTTGAAATTACAAACCATTTTGATTACCATGAATTGCGAGGGGCTGGACATGAAGCGAATCGTCATCTTGGCGGTGGTGGTGTTGGCGGTGGGGGCGGGGGTGTACTACGCGATGCGGCCGCAGGCGCAGACGCTGGTGCTGACCGGGACGGTGGACGGCAACGAGGTGGTGGTGGGCTCGCAGATCACCGGGCGGATCGTGCGGCTGGAGGTGGAGGACGGGCAGGCGGTGACGGCGGGCGAGCCGATCGCGAGGCTGGACCAGGGGGTGCAGCGGGCGGACGAGCAGGCGGCGGCGGCGGCGATCGAGCAGGCCAACGCCAACGCGCGGCAGTCGGAGGAGCAGACGGCGCTGCTGGCGGCGACGCTGCCGGCCAAGGTGAAGCAGGCGCAGGCGCAGCAGGCGCAGGCGCAGGCGCAACTGGCGCAGGCGCGGGCGCAGGGGGGGGAGGCGCAGGCGGCCTGGGACAAGGCCAACGCCAACTACACGCGCACGGTGCCGCTGGCGGCGAAGGGGGTGAGTTCGCCGCTGGACCTGGACAACGCCCGGGCGGACCTGGACTCGGCGGCGGCGGGGCGGCGGGCGGCGGCGGCGGCGGTGGTGGCGGCGCAGCGGGCGCTGGCGGCGGCTAGCGCCAACCTGAACGACGCGCGGGCGCAGCAGCGGCAACTGGCGGTGCAGCGGCAGCAGACGCAGTCCTTGGACGCGGCGGCGCGGCAGGCGCGGGCGTCGCGCCAGGCGGCGGTGGCGCGGCTGGACCAGACCGAGGTGCTGGCGCCGGTGAGCGGCATCATCACGCTGCGGGCGGCGCGCGAGGGCGAGGTGGTGAACCCGGGCAGCCCGATCGTGACCATCTTCCAGTTGGGCGACACCTGGGTGCAGGCGGACGTGGAGGAGACCTATGCGCCGCTGATCCAGATGGGGCAGCAGCTGGAGGTGAAGCTGGCCTCGGGCGAGGTGGTGCACGGGCCGGTGATCTACAAGGCGGTGGAGGCGGACTTCGCCACCCAGCGCGACGTGAGCCGGACCAAGCGCGACATCAAGACGGTGGCGATCCGAGTGCGGGTGGCGAACCCGGGGGGCAAGCTGGCGCTGGGCATGACCGCCTGGGTGATGCTGCCGGTGCCGGCCGAGCCGGCCGAGCCGACGGCGCAGACGGCGGCCGTGCATCCGCTGTAACCGCACGAGCGAGCGAACATCCGAACCCATGGCGCCGAACGGCAACAACGGGACCGCGATCGAGGTGCAGGGCATCTCGCGGCATTTTGGCGCGCTGAAGGCGGTGGACGAGGTCACGTTCCAGGTGGCCAAGGGGGAGATCTTCGGGCTGCTGGGGCCGAACGGAGCGGGCAAGTCCACGCTGATCCGGATGCTGACCACGCTGGTCGAGCCCACCAGCGGGGGGGCGCGGGTGGCGGGCTGCGACGTGGCCGCCGATCCGAACGGGGTGCGGCTGCGGATTGGGGTGATCCCGCAGAACATGACCAGCGACCCGGACTTGACCTGCGCCGAGACGCTGGCGATCCAAGCCCGGCTGTATGGGGTGGGGGCGGCGGAGCGCAAGCGCATCGCGCTGGAGCTGCTGGCCTCGGTGGCGCTGGGGGACCGCGCGCACGCGCTGGTGAAGACGCTGTCGGGGGGGATGCGGCGGCGGCTGGAGATCGTGCGCGGGCTGGTGCACCAGCCCGAGATCCTGTTTCTGGACGAGCCCACCACCGGGCTGGATCCGTTCAGCCGCATGTCGGTGTGGGAGACCATCGCCGAGCTGCGCACGGGCAAGGGGCTGACCATCTTTCTGACCACGCACTACATGGACGAGGCCGACCGGCTGTGCGACCGCATCGCCATTGTGGACCAGGGCAAGATCGTGGCGCTGGACACGCCGACGGCGCTGAAGGCGGCGGTGCCGGGGGCGAGCCGGATCGAGGTGCAGTTCCAGCCCGACCTGGCGGGCGGAGCGGCGGACCTGGAGGCGCTGCCCATGGTGAAGAGCGTGCAGACGCAGGGGCCGGCGATTTACCGCATCTCCAGCGACCGCGGGCCGGCGACGGCGGAGGCGATCATGGACCTGTCGCGGCGGCAGCAGGTGGAGCTGCGCAGCCTGGCGGTGCAGAGCACCTCGCTGGACGACGTGTTCCTGCACTTCACCGGGCACGGGCTGATGGAGGGGAGCCTGAAGCCATGAGCCTGACGCGGGCGCTGGCGATCGTGGAGCGCGACCTGCGGAAGTTCCGGCGCAGCCCCTCGCTGCTGGTGGCGGCGCTGCTGTTGCCGCTGGTACAGTTGGTGATCCTGGGCAACGCCTTTGGGGGCAACATCCGCAACGTGGAGCTGGGGGTGGTGAACCTGGACCACGGGCCGGCGTCGGTGACGGTGCGGGAGCGGGTGCTGGCGGTGGCGGCCAACGCCAAGACGTTTTTGCCGCGCGACTACGGCGACGAGGGGGTGGCGCTGGCGGCGCTGCGCGACGGCGAGGTGGGGGCGCTGCTGGTGATCCCGGTGAACTACTCGCGCGACCTGCTCACCGGGCAGCATCCGCGGCTGGCGCTGATCACCGACAACACCGACCGGGCGGTGGCGGGGGGGGTGGGGGCGACGATGGCGGCGCTGGTGGCCTCGCTCAACGCTCCGGCGGTGGCGCCGCGCGACCCCGGGCAGGTGGGGCTGGACGTGGTGGAGGTCTACCCCTACATCAGCTACATGAAATACCTGCTGCCGGGCTCGGTGACGCTGGCCATCTTCATCACCGCCATGATCGGCGGCGGCATTCTGTACATTGACGACAAGTCGCGCGGGCTGCACGAGGGCTACCTGGTGACGCCGATCACCAAGTGGGAGCTGATTTTGGGCTTCAACCTGGCGGGGGTGATCAAGGGGGTGCTGGCGGGGCTGGTGACGCTGGTGGCGGGGGCGATGATCGCCGGGGTGCCGGACTTCTTCAACCCGGTGCGGCTGGGCGAGCTGCTGCTGGTGACGGTGCTGACCTCGATTGCGCTGATCGGGATGATGTTCTTCATCATGGCGCGCATCAACGACCCGCTGGTGCCGCGGGCGATCTTCGGGGTGCTGAACACGCTGCTGTTCTTCCCCAGCGGGGCGATCTACCCGATCGCGGGCTTTCCGGTATGGCTGCGCTGGATCTCGGTGGTGGATCCGTTCTCCTACGCGGTGCACGCCTTCCGCAGCCTGCTGCTGAAGCAGGTGGGGCTGGTGGCGATCACCGGCGACCTGTGGAAGCTGGCGCTGACCAGCGTGCTGATGGTGGGGGGCGCGACCTGGCTGTTCAAGCGCACGCTCTAGCCATGGCGCCGCGCACCCAGCCCCCGGCCCCGCCCGCGCCGCCCGGCGGCCAGCCCGCCGGCGGGCTGTGGTTCTGCAACTGGAAGCTGTGGATGGGGGCCAAGCAACTGCTGCAGGAGGCGCTGGCGCCGCTGGGGCTGGCGCCGCGGGAGTTCTGGCTGCTGGCGCTGGTGCGGGAGGCGCCGACGCCGCAACGCGAGCTGGCGGAGCGCTGCGGCATGGACCCCAGCTCGCTGGTGGCGGTGCTGGACGGGCTGGAGGCGCGGGGCTGGGTAGAGCGCCGCCGCCATCCGCGCGACCGCCGCGTGCACCTGATCGCCCCCACCGCCGCCGGCCTGGCCCTCTACCAGCAGGCGCTGCCGCTGGCGCAGCGGGCGGAGGCGCAACAATTGCACGCGCTGGGGGCGGATGAGCGGCGCCAGTTGATGCGACTTCTGCGAAAATTGGTGCATGCCTGATTTCTGCGGAGTTCGCCTGCCCCTAGTGGCGATGCTGTGGCTGACGCTGGCCCTGGGTCTGCGCGCCGACACCCTGATCTTCGCCAACGGCGACCAGTTGAGCGGCACGCTGGTGCGGGCGGACGCCGCCGCCTGCGTCTTCAAGAGCGACATGGCGGGCTTGGTGACGGTGCCCTGGAGCAACATCCGCGAGCTGCGGACCACCGACGCCTACGTGGTGGTGGGCAAGGACGCCAGCGTGCAGCGGGGGCAACTGTTGGTGGACGGGGCGACGGTGGAGATCACCAGCGACGGCGCCCCCCAGCCCACCTTCATCGCGCCGGCGGATACGCGCATGATCGTGGACCCGAAGACCTACGCCGAGGCGGTGACCGCCCATCCGCACGTGTGGCAGAGCTGGCGCGGGCAGGTGAGCGGGGGCTTCAGCCAGATCAGCGCCACCCAGGCCTCGACCAGCTTCACCTCGCGCATCGAGCTGCAGCGGCCGGTGCCGTCGCTGGCGTGGCTGCCGCAGCAATCCGACACGCTGTTCCACTACGAGAGCACCTACGGCCGGCTGTCGCAGCCGCACCTGCCGACGGTGCGAACCAGCATCTACAGCCTCGGGGTGGAGCAGGACCAGGACGTGAGCGGGCGGCTGTTCCTGTTCGGCAACGCCCAGCTCGACCACAACTTCTCCCAGGGGCTGCAACTGCAGCAAGCCTACGGCGGGGGGGTGGGCTGGAAGCTGATCCAGACGGCGCCGACGCAGTTGGCGCTGCGGGCCGACCTGCACTGGACGCACCAGCGCTTCCTCTCGCTGGCGAACGAGCGCTTCCTGGCCTCGAGCTTCACCGAGACGCTGCGGCAGAACTACGGGCGGGTGGTGTGGACGCAAAACGTGAGCCTGACCCCGTCCTACACCAAGGGCCTGGCCTACCAGATGGCGGGGATGAGTTCGTGGGCGGTGCCGGTGTACCGCTCGCTCAGCCTGAACTTCACCGTCATGGACAACTACCTGAACAACCCGCAGCCGGGCTTCCTGAAGAACTCGCTGCAGATCAGCACCGGGGTGCAATTCAACGTGCAGTAGGGCGGAGGGCGTTTTTACTGCAACTTTTGGCGGCGCGGCGAGTACCAGGATGGTATGGGAACCCTGGGGCAGGACCTGCGCTATGGGCTGCGGCTGCTGGCGCGCTCGCCGGGCTTCGCCGCGGTGGCGATCCTGACGCTGGCGCTGGGGATCGGCGCCAACACGGCGATCTACAGCATCGTCAGCCCGGTGCTGTTCGAGCCGCTGCCGTTTCCCGATGCGGGGCGGATTGTGGAGGTGGCGCATGTGCGCCAGGGCGAGGTGGAGAATGGGCTGAGCGGGGTCGAGGCGCTTTATCTGTTGGGGCACCAGCGGGCGCTGGAGGCGGCGGCGACGGTGGACATGTTCGGCGACTCGAACCTGTCGGGGGCGGGCGAGGCGGTGCGGGTGAGCGCGGTGCGGGTGACGCACGGGTTTTTCTCGGTGTGGGGGGTGGAGCCGGCGCGGGGGCGGGATTTCACCGCCAGCGACGACCAGCCGGGAGCGGCGCCGACGGCCATCCTCAGCGATGGGCTGTGGCACTCGCAGTTTGGCGCCGACCCGAAGGTGCTGGGGCGGACGCTGCGGCTGGACGGGGTGGTCTACACCGTGATCGGGGTGATGCCGGCGAGCTTTGTCAGCCTGGAGAAGAACTTCCTCCACCCCGAGCCGGTGGGGCTGTGGACGGACCTGCAGCCCACCGAGGGCGGACTGGCGCCGCTGGGGCCGAACCTGGACTTCATCGGGCGGCTGGCGGCGGGGCGAACGCTGGGACAGGCGCAGGCGGAACTGTCGCTGCTGAAGGCGGCGTTTCAGAAGAGCCATCCGCAGGTGGCGCGGCAGATGGGGTGGGGGGTGCAGCGCTACCAGGAGGTGGCGGTGGGCGACAGCCGCGAGCCGCTGCTGCTGCTGCTGGGGGCGGTGGGACTGGTGTTGCTGATCGCCTGCGCCAACCTTGCCAACCTGCTGCTGGCGCGGGCGACCGGACGGAGGCGGGAGATGGCGATCCGGGCGGCGGTGGGGGCGAACCCGGCGCGGCTGGTGCGGCAAATGCTCACCGAGAGCCTGTTGCTGGCGGGGCTGGGGGCGGGCCTGGGGTGGCTGGTGGCGTGGGCGAGCGTGCCGTGGCTGGGGCGGATGGCGACGGCGGCGCTGGCGCTGCCGCTGGCGCCGGCGCTGGACCGGCAGGCGCTGCTCTATACCCTGGGGCTGGCGGTGGGGACCGGGGTGGTGTTTGGGCTGGCGCCGGCGCTGCAGGCGCGCCGCCTGGGGCTGCAGGAGAACCTGAAAGAGGGGGCGGGCGGAGGCGGGCGCGGCCAGCGGGCGCGGGCGGCGCTGGTGGTGGGCGAGGTGGCGCTGGGGTTTGTGTTGCTGGCGGGAGCGGGCCTGCTGGCGGCGAGCCTGCTGCGGCTGAACCAGGTGCAGCCGGGCTTTGCCATCGCCAACGTGGTTACCGCGCAGACCACGCTGAGCGGGGCGCGGGTGGCCAGCGACGCCGCCACCACGCGTTATGCCGAGGCGGTGGTGGCGGAGCTGCGGCGGCTGCCGGGGGTGGAGGCAGCGGCCTCGATCACCGGGCTGCCGCTGACGCGGGGGCTGAACTATCCGGTGCTGGTTCCCGGCCACGCCATGGATCGGCACAACAGCGACGTGGAGTGGCGGGCGATCAGCCCGGACTATTTCCGGACGCTGCGCATGGGGCTGGTGGCGGGGCGGGGGTTCAACCCGGGCGACAGCGCCAGCAGCGCCAAGGTGGCGATCATCAGCCAGGTGTTCGCGCGCCACTACTGGCCGGGAGGGCAGGCGCTGGGCGAGGAGGTGGCGCTGCCCGATCCGGCGCAGAAGGGGCCGCCGACGCAGGTGCGCATCGTCGGCATCGCGGCCGACGTGCATGAGAACGGGGTGGCGACGCCGCCGCCGTTCACCCTGTACGTGCCGCAGGCGCAGGTGCCGGACGGGCTCAATGCGCTGGAGAACCATTGGTTCTCGCTGGGTTTCGTGGTGCGCGGGGCGAACGCCGCGGCGGCGGCCGGGCTGGAATCGGAGGTGCGGCGGGCATTCGCCGCGGTGGACGCCGACCAGCCGGTGGCCAAGCTGCAGACGCTGGAGCAGCTCCAGGGGGCCTCGCTCGACAGCTACCGGCTCATGGGCAGCTTGCTGGGGCTGTTTGCCGGGCTGGCGCTGACGCTGGGCGGCATCGGCATCTACGGGGTGCTGAGCTACGCGGTGGCGCAGCGGCAGCGGGAGATCGGGGTGCGGATGGCGCTGGGGGCGGAGCGGGGGGCGATCCTGCGGCAGTTTGTGGGCGAGGGGATGAAGCTGGCGGGGCTGGGGCTGGGGCTGGGGGTGGGCGGGGCGCTGCTGCTGACGCGGCTGCTGGGCGGCTTCCTATTTGGAGTGAGCGCCACCGACCCGGGGGTGCTGGGGCTGGTGGGGGTGGCGCTGCTGGGGGTGGCGGGGCTGGCCAGCCTGCAGCCGGCATGGCGGGCGGCGGGGGTGGATCCGCTGGCGGCGCTGCGGGGGGAGTAGAGCTGCCGTATCCTTAATGCCATGGCTTCCCTGAGCCCCGGCGCCGTCGCCGCCCGCATCGCGCTGGCGCTGGCCATTGGACTGCTGGTGGGCTTCGAGCGGGAGTGGTCGAACAAGGACGCCGGCATCCGCACCTGCGCGCTGGCGGCGCTGCTGGGGATGCTGGCGGCGCTGGTGTCGCCCGCCTTCGCGGTGGCCGGCTTCGCCGGGGTGCTGGTGCTGGTGGTGTTCCTCAACCTGCGCTCGCTGCAGGCAAACGCGACGGTGGAGATCACCACCTCGGCGGCGCTGCTGGTGCTCTACGCGGGCGGGGTGCTGGTGGGGCGGGGCAACTTCTTTGCGCCGGTGGCGGCGGCGATCGCGGCCACGTTCCTGCTGGCCTGGAAGCTGGAGCTGCACCGCTTCGCGGGCGAGCTGCATCCGGCGGAGATCCGCAGCGCGGTGTGGCTGGGGCTGCTGGCGTTTGTGGTGTATCCGCTGCTGCCCAACCGCAGCGTGGACCCCTGGCAATTGGTCAACCCGCACGCGGTTTGGGTGGCGGTGATCGTGGTGGCGGCGGTGGGGTTTGGCAATTATGTGCTGATGCGGCTGTACAGCGCGCGCGGGATGTACTACAGCGCGGTGCTGGGCGGGCTGGTGAGCAGCACGGCGGCGGTGCTGGAGCTGGGAGCCACGATCAAGGGCCTGGGGGAGGCGTTGCGCCAGGAGCGGGTGCGGATGAGCGTGGTGATCACGCTGCTGGCGACGCTGGCGGTATTTGCGCGGAATTTCCTGCTGCTGGCGCTGTTCGCGCCGGCGGCGCTGCGGTCGGCGGTGGGGCCGCTGGCGGCGATGGCGCTGCTGGCGGCGGGGCTGATCTGGCGGCGGCGCAACGGCGCGCTGCCGGGGGGGCAGGGGCTGCGGCTGGATTCGCCGCTGTCGCTGCGGCGGGTGCTGGAGTTCGGGCTGCTGTTCCTGCTGATCCAGGCGGCGACGACGCTGGCCGAGCGCCATTGGGGCCACTATGGCACCTACGCGGTGGCGCTGGCGGGGGGCCTGTTCAACTCCGCCGGGGTGACGGCGGCGGTGGGGGAGCTGGCGGCCAGCCACGCGCTCTCGCCCTACACCGCGGGCGCGGCCACGGTGGTGAGCTCGATCGCCTCGGCGCTGGCGAACGCGCCGGTGATGAACCGGGTGCTGCGGCAGGACGACGTGGGGTGGAGCAACGAGCGGCTGGCGTGGGCATTGGCGGGGTTGGGGGCGGCGGTGCTGGCGCTGCAGCAGATCCGGGCCTAGTCCGGGCAGAGAGCTGGAGCGGGGGGCGGAGCGGCGCGGTACAATCGCTGGCAGGCAACCATGGCCCCTGTACCCAACCCGAGCCCGGCGGCGCGCAGCCTGCGGGCCACCATCGGCGGCTTGGAGCGCAGCTTGGCGCTGGAGGCGCTGCCGTTCACCATCGGGCGGCGGCCGACGCATTCGCTCTCGATCCCGCTGCCGCAGGTGTCGCGCGACCACGCCCAGATCGTGGCGGAGGGGGCGGACTACGTGCTGCACGACCTGGGCAGCACGCACGGGACGCTGCTGAACGGGGCGAAGCTGGCGGGGCCGCGGCGGCTGGCGGCGGGGGACGTGATCGAGTTTCCCAACTGCCCGGGGGTGCGGGTGCAGTTCGACCCGCCGCCGGACACGGCCAGCCTGTTCCTGTCGCAGATGCACAAGCTGGACGAGGGGGCGGGAGCGGCGAGCGAATTCGACCGGCTGCGGCTGCTGCTGGACTTTGGCCAGCGGCTGCGGGCGGCCGACGGGCTGGAGGACATCCTGGCGGCGATGCTGGACGCGGCGCTGCGGCTGACCGGGGCGGAGCGTGGATTTGTGTTCCTGCGGCCGGAGGGGGGCGGGGAGCTGCACCTGGCCACGGGGCGGAGCGCCAGCGGGGCGACGCTGAACGACGACCGCTCGATATCGCACTCGATTGTGGAGAAGGCGGGGCAGTCCACCACCGCCTTCCTGATGAACGACAGCCGCCAGGCGGACGAGGTGGACCTGGCGCGCAGCGTGGTGGAGCAGGATCTGCGCACGGTGGTGGCGGTGCCGCTGCGGGAGGGGGTGGGGGTGCTGTATCTCGACAGCCACGCCGCCAGCCCGGCGCTGGGGCAGGTGAGCCGGGAGATGCTGGACCTGCTGGCCAACGAGGCGGCGCAGGTGGTGATCAACGCGCAACTGGCGCGGCGGCAGGAGGAGGCGCGGCTGGCGCATCGGGCGATGGAGAAGGAGCTGGCGCTGGCGGCCTCGATCCAGCAGGGGCTGATGGGGGCTTCGCTGCCGCGGCTGGGGTTTGCGCGGCTGGAGGGGCTGAGCCAGGCCTGCCTGCAGATCGGGGGCGACTTTTTCGACGCCGTGGTGGGGAGCGGGGACAACCCGGAGGTGGCGCTGGTGCTGGCCGATGTCAGCGGCAAGGGGGCGGCGGCGGCGCTGCTGGCGGCCTCGCTGCAGGGGATTGTGCACGCGCAGTTGCTGGCGGGCATGCCGCTGGCGCGCATCGCCAGCATGGCGAACCGCTTTATCTGCCAGCGGCTGGAGGGGGAGAAGTACGCGACGCTGCTGATCGCGCGCCTTTGGCCGAGCGGCGAGGTGGAGTACCTGAACTGCGGCCACATCCCGCCGCTGGCGGTGGGCGCGGCGGGCGGGCGCGTGCTCGACCACGGCAACATGCCGGTGGGGCTTTTGCCGATGGCGGAGTACAGCTCGGCCACGGACCGGCTGGCGCCGGGCGAGCGGCTGCTGCTGGTGACCGACGGGGTGACGGAGGCAGCCAACCCGGCGCAGGAGATGTTTGGCGACGCGCGGCTGGAAGATTGCCTGCGGCGCGGGCTGAGCATCGCCGCGATCGCCGACGAGGTGCGGGCCTTCTGCCAGGGGGCGCCGCTGGGCGACGACCTGACGCTGCTGGAGGCGCGGTTCGCACCCGAGGGCCCGGCGGCATGATCGGCGAGACGGTCACGCACTACAAGATCGAGGCGGCGCTGGGCGCGGGGGGGATGGGGGTGGTGTACCGCGCCGAGGACACGCGGCTGGGGCGGCGAGTGGCGTTGAAGTTCCTGCCGCCGCAGATGGGGCGCGACCCGCAGGCGCTGGAGCGGTTCCGGCGGGAGGCGCGGGCGCTGTCGGCGCTGAACCACCCGGGCATCTGCACCGTTTACGACATTGGCGAGGCGGACGACGGCCGGCCCTTCCTGGTGATGGAGCTGCTGGAGGGGGAGACGCTGCAGCAGCGGCTGCAGCGCGGGCGGCTGGGGGTGGGCGAGGTGCTGGACTACGGGCTGCAGATCGCCGACGCGCTGGACGCGGCGCACGCCAAGGGGGTGATCCACCGCGACCTGAAGCCGGCCAACTTGTTTTTGACGGGGCGGGGGCTGGCCAAGATCCTGGACTTCGGACTGGCGAAGATGCCGGCGGGGGGCGGGAGCGCGGCCGACGCGGGCGAACAGCCCACGCTGGCGGACGCGGGGACGGTGGGGGCGCTGACCAGCCCGGGGCTGGCGATGGGCACCATCGCCTACATGTCGCCGGAGCAGGCGCTGGGCAAGGAGCTGGACGCGCGCTCGGACATTTTTTCGCTGGGGCTGGTGCTGTACGAGATGGCGACCGGGCAGGCGGCGTTTGCGGGCACGACCTCGGCGGCGGTGTTCGACGGCATCCTGAACCGGGCGCCGGCGCCGGTGGCGCAGCGGAATCCGGAGTGTCCGGCGGGGCTGCAGCAGGCGATTGAGACGGCGCTGGAGAAGGACCCCCAGTTGCGCTACCAGAGCGCGGCGGAGCTGCGCGGGGCGCTGCGGCGGCTGAAGCGGGACACGGAGACGGGGCCGGTGGCGGCGGCGGGCGGGAGCCCGGCGCCGGCGCGGCGGCGGGGGCGGGGGCGGCTGCTGCTGGCGGGGGTGGCGCTGGCGCTGCTGGCGGGCGGCGGGGCCTACGCCTGGCGGCGCAGCCACGCGATGCCCCAGATGACGGCCAAGGACACGGTGGTGCTGGCCAACTTCAGCAACACGACCGGGGACGCCATGTTCGACGGCACGCTGCGGCAGGCGCTGGCGGTGCAGTTGGAGCAGTCGCCGTTCTTGAACATCGTCAGCGACCAGCGGATGATGCAGACGGAGGCGTTGATGGGGCTGAAGGCGGGCACGCCGGTGCGCGGGGCGGCGGCGCGGCAGCTCTGCCAGCGCACCGGCAGCGCGGCCACGCTGGAGGGTTCGATCGCGCAGATCGGGAGCCAGTACAACCTGATCCTGCGGGCGGTGAACTGCGAGAGCGGCGACAACCTGGCGAGCGTGGAGCAGACCGCCGACGGCAAGGACCGGGTGCTGCAGGCACTGGGCGAGCTGGCCTCGGCGATGCGGGCCAAGCTGGGCGAGTCGCTGGCCTCGATGTCGCAGTTCAACCTGCCGATCGAGATGGTGACCACGCCCTCGCTGGCGGCGCTGAAGGCCTACAGCCAGGGGCGGCAGCAGCTCAGCCGGGGCAACTACGTTGCGGCCGGGACGCGGTTCCGGCAGGCGCTGGCGCTGGACCCCAACTTCGCCATGGCCTATGCCAGCCTGGGGACGGCGGATCTGGACTCGAATCAGACGGCGCAGGCGGAGGACAACTTCAAGCAGGCGTACGCGCGGCGGGACCGCGTCAGCCCGCGGGAGCGCTACTATATCGCCGCCCACTACGACGACACCGTGACCGGGGACGAACTGCAGGCGGAGCGCGTTTACCAGCTTTGGGAGCAGACCTACCCCAACGATGCGGTGCCCTACGGCAATGCCTGCGGGGTGGAGCGGCAGTTGGGACAGTTGGCGCAGGCCCTGGCCGACTGCCAGGCGGCGGTGGCGCACGATCCCACCAACACGCTCTTCGCCTCGCAGTTGGCGGCGGCGGAGATGGAGAACGGGCAGACGGCGGCGGCGAAGGCGCTGATCGCGCAGGGCCTGCAGCGGGCGCCCGACAACATGGCGCTGCACCAGGCGGCGTATTGGTACGCGGTGAGCCTGCAGGAGCCGGCCGGGCTGGGGGCGGAGCGGGCCTGGCTGGAGGCGCATGGCGACGCCGACTACTTGCAGGAACAGGACATGGTGGCGGCGATGCGGGCGGGCCAGCGCCGCAAGCTGCAGGCGCTGCTGCGGAGCGGCGTGGGGGCGCAGAACGGAGACAACCTCATCACCCTGGCGGTCGCCGACGCGCTCTGGGGCGACGCCGCGGCGGCGCGGCGGGAGACGGCGGCGGCGCTGCAGCGCTCGCGCGACGAGAACGTGCTGAGCGGCGCCGGGTTCGCCTTGGGGCTGCTGGGGGAGGCGGAGGGCGCGGCGCGGGTGGATGCACAACTGCAGCGGCGCTTCTCCGATTTTGCCACCCAGATGGTCAATTTGCCGACCAACCGCGCCTTCGCGGCACTGGCGCGGCAGCAGCCGGCGGAGGCGGTGGCGCTGCTGGAGCCCAGCCAGCCCTACGAACTGGGCAATATTGCGGCCGGCGAGGTGAACTTCGCGCGCGGGTATGCGCTGCTGGCGGAGAAGCAGTACGCGGCGGCGGCGGCGCAGTTCCAGACCATCATGGAGCACCGCTTCGATGTCCCGTACAGCAGCTCGGCCTTGCTGGAATTGGCGCGGGCACAGGCGCTGGCGGGCGAGACGGCCGCGGCGCGGACCAGCTACCAGAAGCTGCTGGGGGTGTGGCAACATGCCGACGCCGACCTGCCGGCGCTGGGACAGGCACGGGCGGAGCTGGCACGGCTGCGGTGAGCGGCGGGCGCCGGGCCTATCCGGGGCGCCGGGCTAGCGCCGGAGCAGTTGCAGGAGGCGGGCCCAGGCGGCGGCGCGGGCCTTTTGGTTGGCGGGGGTGGGGTCGGGCTGCTCGCCGGCGCGCATGAAGCCGTGGCCGGCGCCGGGATAGATGACGGCGGCATATTTTTTGCCGAGGGCCTTCATGGCGGCGCGGGTGGCGGGCACGGTGAGGCTGATGCGGGCGTCGTCGCCGGCGTAGAAGCCGAAGACGGGGGCGGTGATGCGGGCCATGGCGGCGCGCGCAGGGGGGACGCCGTAGAAGACGAAGTCGGCGGCGAGGCCGCGGCGCTGGGTGGCGAAGCGGAAGCTCTGGCCGCCGCCCCAGCAGAAGCCGACGACGTAGAGCTTGCCGTTGGAGGCGGGCTGCTTCAGGGCCCAGTCGGCGGCGGCGTTGAGGTCGGCGGTGATCTGGGCGGGGGGCAGGCGGGAGATGGCGCGGCCGATGGCGGTCTGGCCGCTGAAGCTCTCGGTGCCGCCGCCGCCAGGGCCCTCGCCGGAGAGCAGGTCGGGGGCGATGGCGACGTAGCCGGCGGCGGCCAGCTCGTCGGTCACCTCCTGGGCCCAGTCGGAGAGGCCGAAGATCTCGTGGATGACCAGCACCACCGGGCGGGGGCCGCTGGCCTGGGGATAGGCGACGAAGGCGCTGAGGGTGCGGCCGCCGTGGACGATGCGGACGATTTCGCGGTGGCGGGGGGATTGCTCCAGCCGCGACTTGGCCCATTGCTGGGCGGAGAGCAGGCTGGCGGCGGCGGCTAGAAGCAGGAGCAGGCGGAGGGCTCGCATAGCGGGAAATGTAGCACAGTTGGGGGCGGGTGGAGGCTTGCGGCGCCGCGGCTCGGGGGGTGTGCCCCCCTCGCCGCCGCTGCTGTAGCAGCGCAGGGGCGACCCGGGAGGCGAGGCTTGGCTTGCCGGCGACGGGCCGGAGACTGATAGGCAACCCGGGGACAGGGCTTCCGGGGACCTCGATCTCGCCTCGCCCGAGGCGACTCGGTCGTCGCCGCGAGAGGATGGGGCGTCGTCGGGGGTGGGGGGTGGGGCTGGGTTCGCACAGCCAAGATTGGCTGTGCCACCGTGGTCGGAAGAGTTGGGTTCGCACGGCCAGGATTGGCTGTGCCACCGTGGCCGGAAGGGCTGGGTTCGCACAGCCAGGATTGGCTGTGCCACCGTCGCCGGAAGGCCTGGGTTCGCACAGCCAAGATTAGCTGTGCCACCGTCGCCGGAAGGGCTGGATTCGCACAGCCAAGATTGGCTGTGCCACTGTGGCCGGAAGGGCTGGTTTCGCACGGCCAGGATTGGCTGTGCCACCGTGGCCGATTCGCACGGCCAAGATTGGCTGTGCCACCGTGGCCGGAAGGGCTGAGTTCGCACGGCCAAGATTGGCTGTGCCACCGTCGCCGGAAGGGCTGAGTTCGCACAGCCAAGATTGGCTGTGCCACCGTCGCCGGAAGGGCTGGGTTCGCACAGCCAAGATTGGCTGTGCCACCGTGGTCGGAAGAGTTGGGTTCGCACAGCCAAGATTGGCTGTGCCACCGTCGCCGGAAGGGCTGGATTCGCACAGCCAAGATTGGCTGTGCCACTGTGGCCGGAAGGGATGGTGTCAGCGCCGGTGCAAAAATCCCCATAACGCCGGTTGAAAAATCCCCCACCCCTGGCGGGGAGTAAACCAGGCTTGACTCTGGTGACAGAGGAGGGCCGCAACCTGTTAAGGGGGAAAGACACTTCCGTCCAAATTAGCGTTTTTGAAAACCAGCGGTGGCGGCCTGGCCGGGCGGGTTGAGGGGCGGATGCCTCTGCTAGGGTGAAGTGGGCTCGTGTAAAAGCCACTTTGCCAAAGGGAGACAT
>Ga0307374_10001383_pt1 | contig 44885 bp, 37 predicted proteins | sample OX3MG_FD_202532 | JGI IMG/M metagenome (GOLD analysis project Ga0307374, IMG submission 202532) | Soil microbial communities from Risofladan, Vaasa, Finland - OX-3 | ecosystem: Environmental > Terrestrial > Soil > Coastal area > Acid sulfate soil | place: Finland: Risofladan, Vaasa | collected...
CGACGGTGGGACCATCGGCCGCGGACCAGTTCGAGCACGGCACCTCGGTGATCTCATTGCCCGCTATCCTGGGCAACCAATGGTCACCCAAGGAGCGGGTTTCGCCCGAATCGATCATCGATGAGCGGTTCCTGCGGACCACCGACAACACCGCCCATCGGCTCACCCTCAAGCAGGTGATCTACATCGCGCTCAGCAACAATCCGAGCGTGGCCGCAATTCGGCTGGGGCCGCCGAGCTCGACCGAGGGCGTGCGCAGCGCCAACGGCACCTTCGACCCCGACCTGCAGGCGACCGCCGATCAGATCAAGACCGTAATCCCGGCCACCACCTCGCTCGAGAGCGGCGGCGACGCGCTGTCGACCAAGAATTACGACTGGAACTTCTCGCTCATCAAGATTCTCGCTTCCACCAACGGCACGCTGACCGCGACCTTCAACAACAGCCGCACCATCAGCAACAACAGCACCCAGACCATCAATCCTTTTTACAACAGCACGCTGGGAGTCTCGCTGTCGCAGCCGCTGCTGAGGAATTTCGGCTGGCGATTCGCGACCCTGACCGTGCGGCTGGCCGAATCCGCGCAGAAGCAGGCGCAGTGGCAGATGGCGCAGCAGCTCGAAGATTTCGTCTCGCGGGTGGGCTCCGATTACTGGGGCGTGGTGCAGGGCGAGGAGAACCTGCAAGTCGCGCAGGAGTCCCTCAAATTCAACCAGGACCTGGTGCGCCAGAACCATATCAGCGTGCGGGTCGGGACCATGGCGCCGCTCGATCTGCAGGAGGCGCAATCCGCCACGGCCACCGCCGCGGCCAACGTCTATACCGCCCAGGCGCAGCTGAAAACCGCGCGCGTCACGCTGCGCCAGGACGTGATGCTCAACCCCGAGCATACTTTCCTGCCCGCCGAAGTGGAGCCGGCCGACCAACCGGTGCTGCCGGCGAAGGTCGACCAGAATGAGGAGCAGGCGCTCGAGACCGCAGTGCTTTACCAGCCTTCGCTGGGCGGCATGCGCGAGGCGATCCGGACCGCGTTGATGCAGGTCAAGTTCCAGGAAAATCAGTTGCTGCCGCAGGTCAACCTGTCCGCCCAGATTGCCAACACCGGGATGGCCGGGGATGCGCAATGCGGCGCGGTCTTCGGCTCGACCAGCCCCAATTGCTTCAACCCCAGCCTCTCCGGCGCGCCGCCGCTCAACGGCGTCAAGCTGCCGTTCGAGGGCGACTACGGCACGGTGCTCAACAAGCTGTTCAACTTCGGTTTCTACAACTACGCGATCATCTTCAATTATGAACGGCCGCTCGACAACGCGCTGGCCCGCTCCGCGCTGGCCCAGACGCGGGTCGGTTTCGAGCAGATCCGGATGCAGTATCGCGCGGCGCTGTCGCAGACCGTGGTGGCAGTGGAGAGCGCGTTGGCCAACCTTCATGCCGACCTGAAGCGGGTCGACGCTACCACGCAGGCCACCTACTATGCGCGCCAGGCGCTGCATGACGAGCAGGTGCGCTTCCGGGTCGGGATGGCGACCACCCACGACCTGCTGCAATACGAAAATTCGCTGGTCACCGCCGAGGGTCAGGAGGTGCAGGCCAAGGTCGATCTGATGAACTCCTGGCTCGCGCTGGAGCATGCCAAGGGCACCCTGCTGCGGTCTTTCGATGTGCGCTTCCAGGTCGTCAATCCGCAAGAACACCCCTGGTACGCGACTTTCTGACGTCGTCATGCGGGGGCTCGATATCGTCGTTCATCTGACGCTGCGCCGGGCGGCCGCGCTGATCTGTCTGCTCGGCGTGAGCCTGCTCGCGGGGCGTGGTTATTGTCAGGGGCCGTCGGGCCCGACCCCGGGCGCATCGCCGTCGCCGGCCGCGATCCTCGCGGCGCGCCCTGCCCTGGCGCCGAGCGTGGGCGCGCAGTCGCCGCCCGATGTAAACGTCAAGCCGTCGGCCGCAAACAATTTCCATGTCGACGACTCGGTCTTCTCGGTGCCGAGCGTCCTGCTGCATCAATGGTCGGTGGCCGAACAGATAATACCGGAAGGGATTATCAGCGAACCGTTTCTGCATACCGTCGATCTCGAAACCAGTTCGTTGACGCTCAAGCAGGCGATTTACCTGGCGGTCGAGAACAACCCGACCGTCAAGGCCGAGCAACTGGACCCGGTGGCGGGGAGCGAGGGGGTCAGGATGGCGTACGGCGCCTTCGATCCGGACCTGCTGGCGACCCTCGATGTCACCAAATCCGTCACGCCCGCACAGAGCACTATCGTCGCCCGCGGCGGCCGGCTCTCGACCAAGAACTACGACTGGAACTTTACCCTCAACAAGCTGCTGACCACGACCAACGGCGTCCTGAGCCTGCGCTTCGACAACGATCGGCAGGTCACCAATAACTTTTTCGTCACGATTAATCCGGCCTACAGCAGCTCGCTGACGATGTCCCTGAACCAGCCGCTGCTGCGCAACTTCGGCATGAGCTTCGCCACCCTGAACGTCCGCATGGCGGAGTCGGGCCAAATCCAGTCGCAGTGGAATTATGCCCAGCAGCTCGAAAACTTCGTGCGCCAGGTTGCCAATGATTACTGGAACGTGGTGCTCAACGAAGAGAACCTGCGGGTCGATGCGGAGGCGCTGAAGTTCGACCAGGACCTGGTGCGCCAGAATTCGATCAGTCTCAAGGTCGGCACGCTGGCGCCGATCGACCTGCAGGAGGCGCAATCGGCCGCCGCCACCACGCAAGCCAACCTCTACTCCGCCCAGGCGGGTCTCAAGACGGCACGCGAGGTTCTGCGCCAGGACGTGATGCTGAATCCAACGCATACTTTTCTGCCGCGCCGCATCGAACCGGCCCAGGCGCCGAATCCCGACGAGCCGGTTACGGTCGAAGAGGAACGCTCGTTGGAGAAGGCGGTGGAATACCGGCCGGCGCTGGCCGCGATGCGCGAGGCGGTGCGCACGGCGGAGTACCAAATCAGGTTCCAGGCTAACCAGTTGCTGCCCCAATTCGACCTCAACGCGCAGTTCGGCCTGAGCTCGCTCGGCGGCGATGCGCTGTGCGGCTCGGCCATCGGACTGCCGCCCTCGGAGCTCAATTGCATCAGCCCGCAGGAGCCGACCGGCGGCTTCATGCTGCCGTTCAGCGGCGCCTACGCGGCCACGCTCAACCGCATGTTCGGCACGCGCTTCTACAACTACGGGGTCCAGTTCGTGTTTGAGTTGCCGCTGGACAATGCGCCGATCAGGGCGGCGCTGGCCCAGGCCCGCATCGGTTATGCGCAGGCTCGGATGCAGTATCGCGATGAGCTTTCGCGGGTCGTGGTCGAAGTCGAGAACTCGCTCGCCAACCTGACCGCGGCGATTCGCAGGGTCAAGGCGACGCATGCAGCGACCGAGTATGCCCGCCAGTCGCTACACGACGAGCAGGTGCGCTTCCGGGTCGGGATGGCAACCACGCACGACCTGCTGCAATACCAGAACGCGCTGGTCAGCGCCGAGGGCCAGGAGGTGGTGGCCGACGTCGACCTCGAAAACGCCAAGGTCGAGCTGCGCCATGCGGACGGCACCCTGCTGGAGCGCTACCAGATCAAATTCCAGGTACAGAATCCGAAAGAGGCGCGGCCCTGGTACGCGATGTTCTGACGCCCCTGCCTCAGCGAATCCCCGCCGCGGCGGGCAGCGCGTCGAGGAAGACCTCCCGGCGCTCGAATTTCCAGCTCTCGCCGTAGCGCCGCAGACGATCGCGATAATGGCCGAGCGCGGCTAGCGCCGCCCGGCCGTCCTTGCAATGGTAGTAGGTGAAGTAGCAGATGCCGGTGGCGTGGTCGCCTTCGACCTGGAAGCTCAGGTTGCTGTTGTTATGCAGCACCTTGGCCCCGCCCAGCGACTCCTTGTAGAGGTCGACGAAACGCCTGAGCGCGTCGTGCCCGACATAATTCCCGAAGCGGGGACTGTCGAACGCCGCGTCCTCGGCAAAGCACTCCAGCCAGCCGGCGAAATCCGCGTGATCCAGCGCGATCGAGTAGCGGGCATAGAGCTCGCGGATCTCCTCGCGGTCCTGCCAGCTACAGGCCATGCTTGCCATGATTTCCCCCAAGCCGCCGATTGCGGCGGTGCCCCCGACGTTGAACCTAGATCACACCCGACTCACGCAGCCGCGCGACCTCCGTCCAATCGTAGCCCAGCATCTCGACCAGGATCTGTTCGGTATGCTCCCCGAGCTCGGGCGCGACGCCGCGCGACTCGCCGGGCGTGGCGCTGAACCGTATCGGCATCCCGAGCACTTTCATCGGACCGCGCCGCGGATGCTCGTAATCCACCACGTAACGGTTGGCGATCACCTGCGGATCGCTGGGCAGTTCGGCGATGGTGTTGACGATGCTGTAGATGAAGTCGCCGCCGCGATCGAGGATCTCGGTCCATTCCTGGCGCGGCCTGGTGGCGAAGGTCCGATCGAGAATCGCGTTGACCTCGCGCGCATGCTTGCCGCGCGACAGCATGTCGGCGTAACGCGGATCCTCGGCCAGTTCATCGAGCCCGACCGTGTGGCAGAAATCCTTCCAGTAGCGATCGGGCTGCAGCATGCCCAGGCATAGCCAGCCGCCGTCGGCGCATCGGTAATGATTCCACAGCGGATTGTAGGCCTCTTCGCGCGCGCGCCGCGGCATCTCCTGGCCGCCGATCAGCACCGAGGAGACGTTCAGTCCCTGTAGCGCCATCATCGAACCCAGGTGCGACGCGTCGACCTCCTGGCCGATTCCATAGCGCTCGCGGGCCAGCAGCGCCGTGATGACGCCGTAGGCCACCATGATGCCGCCCATCTGATCGGCGATGCCGCCGTAGATGTAGGTCGGCGGCGAATCGGGAGCGCCCACCGCGTTCATCACCCCCGAACGCGCCTGACCGAGATAATCGAACGATGGCCGGTTGCTTTCCGGTCCTTCCGGCCCATACCCCGAGGCGCTCGCATAGACCAGCCGCGGATTGTGCGCCCGCAGGTCGTCGTAGGCGAGCCCCAGCCGGGCCGCGACCCCCTGGCGAAAATTCTGGATGAAGACGTCGCTCTTGGCGACCAGTCGATAGATGATCTCGCGGGCTTCGGGATGCTTGAGGTTGAGCGCGAGGCTTTGCTTGTGGCGATTGTTGGTCTCGAAGTAGAAGCCGCCGGGCGAGAGCGCCCCGCTGCCACCCGAAAGCAGTCCGCGGCCGGGGTCGCCGCGCTCGGGCTCTTCGAGCTTGATCACCTCGGCGCCCAGGTCGCCCAGCATCGCAGTCGATACCGGTCCCTGCTGCCAGATCGTCCAATCGATGACGCGGATGCCTTCTAACGGCGCTTTCACGCCCCCGAATATAACACCATCGGATGGCGGTCGTGCATCCCGCCACAGCCCGGTTTTTTCGCTCCGGATTCAATCGCCGCGTCAATCGGCTATCATTGAGATGGCGATGCTGAACGCGCTGCTTAACTTCGTCTATCCGCCGAATTGCCCGGCCTGCGGCATCCGCCTGCCGATCGAGACCGAGCGCTGCATCTGCGCGGCCTGTATCGCAAAGATCGAGCGCATCGTGGAGCCGTTCTGTTCGATCTGCGGCGAACCGCTGCGCCCGGCCTCCATGGACGAGTCCGGCCAATGTCTGCGCTGCCGCGCTTCGGCCCGGCGGTTTCGCAGCGCGCGTTCGGCGGCCCGCTACGATCCGAGTTCGGAGGTCGCGCCGGGGGCGCTCGGCGTGATCATTCGCCGTCACAAGTACGGCCTCGATCAGTCGTTGACCCGCGCCATGGCCGAATGTCTCGGCGCTACCCTGCCCTACGTGCGCGGCGAGCATGATCTCGTGGTGCCCGTTCCGCTCCATCGCGCGCGCTTGCGCTGGCGCGGGTTCAACCAGGCTGCCCTGCTCGGTATCGAGGTGGCGCGTCGGCTCGGCTGCGCTTTCGACGCCGGCTGCCTGGAACGGGTGCGGGCCACGCCGCCGCAGACCGCGCGCGACCATGGCGCTCGCCGGCGCAACGTCCGGCGCGCCTTTCGCGCCATCGATCGCGGCCGCCTGCGCGGCCACCGCGTGCTACTGGTCGACGATGTGATGACCACCGGCGCCACCGCTGACGAATGCGCCGAGGTGCTGCTCGCCGCGGGCGCGCGTACCGTCGACGTCTTTACCCTTGCGCGAGCGCTGTGAGCTTCGCCGAGCGCGCAGACCACGATCGCCGCTTCGCCGGACGCGCGCCCGGCGCGCCCGAACCATTTTTCGATGAGATGCTGCCGTTGCTTGCGCGCGGGCTGGCCCTCGACGTCGCGGCCGGAACCGGACGCCACAGCCTTGCGCTGGCGCGCGCCGGCATGAAGGTGGTCGCGATCGATCATTCAGCGACGGCGCTCGAAACCCTGGCGCGGACCGCGCGCGCCGCGCGCCTGGCAATATGGCCGATCGTCGCAGAGCTTGAGAACTTCCCGATCGGTGCGGAACAATACGATCTGGTGGTGAATATTAACTTCCTGGACCGGACGCTGATGCCGGCTCTCAAGCGTGCGCTGAGGCCCGGCGGTCACATGCTTTTCGACACCTTCCTCGTCGATCAGGCCGCGCTCGGCCATCCGCGCAACCCCGACTACCTGCTCGGCCATTACGAGTTGCGCGATCTGCTCGACGGCTTAACGCTGCTGCGCTACCGCGAGGGACTGACGGTCTATGCCGACGGCGCCCAGGCCTGGCGCGCCGCAGCGTTGGCGCGCAGGGGCTGACGGGATGGCGAAGCGTCTCGATTACAAAGCCGCCGGCGTCGATATCGATCTGAAGGAGCGGCTGATTCCGCTGTTTCGACGGATCGCGCGCTCGACCACGCGCCCCGAGGTGCTCGACGGCATCGGCGGTTTCGGCGCGCTGATCAAGCTCGCGCGTTTCACTTCGGTCCGCTCGCCCGTGCTGGTGGCCGGCACCGACGGCGTCGGCACCAAGCTCAAGATCGCGTTCGCCACCGGCCGGCACGACACGGTCGGGATCGACTGCGTCGCGATGTGCGTCAACGACATCATTTGCCACGCCGCCCGGCCGCTGTTTTTTCTCGATTACATCGGCGCCGGCAGCCTCGACGCGCGGGTCGCCCGCGACCTGGTGAGCGGCATCGCGCACGGCTGCCGCCAGGCCGGGATGAGCCTCGTCGGCGGCGAGACCGCGCAGATGCCCGGTATCTATCGGCGCGGCGAATACGACCTGGTGGGGTTTGCGGTCGGGCTCGCCGAGCGGGCGCGTATCCCGTCACCGCGCGCGGTGCGGGCCGGCGATCTGCTGGTCGGACTCGCTTCGAGCGGGTTGCATTCCAACGGCTTCTCACTGGCGCGCAAGGTGCTGCTCGAACGCTCACGGCTGCGGCTCGACGCCCATATCGACGAGCTCGGCTGCACGCTCGGCGAGGAGCTGCTGCGGCCGACGCGAATCTATGCGACGGTGGTCGCGGCGCTGTTCCGCCGCTTCCATCTCAAAGGTCTCGCCAACATCACCGGCGGTGGCATAATCGAGAATCTGCCGCGCGCGCTGCCGGCCGGCCTGCGTGCTATTGTCCATCGCGGAAGCTGGCCGGTGCCGCCGATCTTCAGCATCATCGAGCAGCGCGGCCGTATCGAGCGCATCGAAATGGATCGCACCTTCAACAACGGCCTGGGGATGATCGCGATCGTGCCGCCGGGCGAGGCCCAGGCGATGCTGCGCTATCTGCGCACCCGGCGCCAGCCCGCGTCGATCGTGGGCGAGATCGCGCGCGGCCGGCGCGGCGTGCGGCTGGTCTGAGCGACGAGGTCTGGCGGACGCCATCATGACTGAACGCGAACCGGTCGGGCTGGGCGTGTTGATCTCCGGGCGGGGCAGCAATCTCCAGTCGATCATGAACGCGGTCGCACGCGGTGAGTTGCGCGCGGCGATCAGGCTGGTGATCTCCAATCGCGCCGACGCGGCGGGACTGACGCACGCTCAAGCGATGGGGATTCCGACTCGGGTCATCGATCATCGCCGCTTCGGCTCGCGCGAAGAGTTCGACCACGCGCTGGTGGAGACGTTGCGCGCCGCCGAGGTCGAGCTGGTCGCGTGCGCCGGCTTCATGCGGCTGCTGTCGCCGGCGATGGTCAACGCCTTTCCGAACCGCATCATGAACATCCACCCCTCCCTGCTGCCCGCCTTCCCGGGTCTGCACGCGCAGAAGGCTGCGCTGGAGTCCGGCGCCCGTTTTGCCGGATGCACCGTGTTCTTCGTCAGCGCCGGCACCGACGATGGTCCGATTATCGTGCAGGCGGCGGTGCCGGTGATGCCTGACGACGACGAACAGACCCTCAGCGAGCGTATCCTGGCGCAGGAACATCTCATCTACCCGCTCGCCATCAAGCTCTTTCAGGAGGGCCGGCTGCGAGTCTCAGGCCGCCGGGTCGTGGTCCTCGATACGCCGCAACCGGATGAGAAGGCGGCGCTGGTGAACCCGCCGCCGCGCCCGGCGGGCTAAATTTCCACATCAGCGCAAGGGCCCGAAAGATTGGCCCGAAAAGATTCAAATGCGACTCACCGTCATCGTGCCGATGCTCAATGAGGAGCGCACGATCGCCGCGGCGTTGCGGGCCATCCGCGCCGGCGCGCCGGATGCGGAGCTGATCGTCGTCGATGGCGGCAGCGTCGATCTGAGCCGCGGCCTCGCCAAACCGTTGTGCGACCTGCTGATCGAGGCGCCGCGCGGACGCGCCCGGCAATTGAACGCCGGCGCCGCGCAGGCCGGCGGCGAGGTGCTCGGCTTCGTCCATGCCGACACGATCGTGCCGTCGAGCTATGCGCACGAGATCGAGACCGCACTGGCCGATCCCGAAATCGTGGGCGGCTGGTTCGATCTCGAACTCGACGACCCCGGGCCGCTGCCGCGATCGATCGCATTTCTAATCAACCTGCGCTCGCATCTGAGCCGGCTCGCGGTCGGCGACCAGGCGATTTTCGCGCGCCGCTCGATCTTCGAAGGGCTCGGCGGCTTCCCCGCTCTCGAGCTCTGGGAGGAGCTCGAGTTTGCCCGCCGGCTCAAGCACGCCGGCCCCACGGTGTGCCTCAAGTCGCGGGTGTTGGCCTCGGCGCGGCGCTGGAAACGCGACGGCATCGGTCAGACCCTCGCGCGTATCTGGATCCTCCGGCTGCTCTACCATCTCGGCGCGCGGCCCGCGCTGCTCAAGCGCTTCTACAGCGAGCGCCGATGAGGAAGCCGCCGCGCGGCGCTTGGCTGGACATACCCGTCGACGGGGATAAGAATTGATTCCGGGAGTGCGAGCGTAACTTTGGCGAAAGTCACGATCTATATCACCGAGTACTGTCCCTTCTGCACGATGGCCAGGACGCTGTTACGCCACAAGGGCGTCGAGTTCGAGGAAATCGATGTGGGCGGCGATCCGGCGCTGCGGGCGAAGATGGTCGAGCTCGCGGGCGGCCGGCGCACGGTACCGGAAATTTTCGTTAACGGGCGGATTATCGGCGGCTACGACGAGTTGCGGGCGCTCGACCTGCAGGGGCGGCTCGATGCGCTGCTGGCCGAGCCCGGGTGATCTGATTTGAGCGACGAGTACGATCCCGAACAATTCCCCGGTAACTTCTACCAGGGCATGATCATTTTCATCGATCACGCGCGCGGCTACGGCCGGGTCCGCTCCAATCGCGGCCGCGAGATTCGCTTCGAGTTCCCCTTCGTGGCGGTGGTCGGCGCACCGATCGGCGGCCGCATGCCAGGCATCGACCTGCTGCACGAAGGCGATGCGGTCGGATTCGACGTCGGATGGACCTCCAAGGGACTGCGCGTCACCATCATCAAACCCGCCGATTCCGCAACCGGGAGCGCCGCTTCCTGACCAATGCACGCGGTCCGCGTTCGCCGGTGAGCACGCGCGCCACCGCGCGATGCCATCCGTCGAGTAGCGCCGCCCGCGTGCCGGGATTCATCGAAGGTGTAAAGACCCGCTCGGTCCGGCGCAGCGCTTCCAGCGCAGCCGGCGATTTCCAGGTCCCGACCGCCAGCCCCGCCAGCATCGCCGCGCCCAGCGCGGTCGCCTCGGTAAGCACCGGTCGCCTGATCCTGCGGCCGAGCAGATCGGCCTGGAATTGCATCAGGTAGTCATTGGCCGACGCGCCGCCGTCGACCCGCAGCTCCCGGACCGGAACGCCAACATCGCGCTCCATCGCGCTCGCCACGTCGGCGACCTGGTAGGCGATACTGTCGAGCGCCGCGCGCACGATATCCGCGCGCGTAGTGCCGCGCGTAATTCCGACGATCGCGCCGCGCGCCTCGCTGTCCCAGTACGGCGCACCGAGACCGACGAAGGCCGGCACCAGGTAGGGATGACTCTGCGAGGGGCTTTGATGCGCGAAGCTCAGGCTGTCGGAGGCCTTCCTTATCAGCCCGAGCTTGTCGCGCAGCCATTGAATCGCGGCGCCGGCGATGAAGACCGATCCCTCCAGCGCGAAGGCCGGCCGCCCGTCGGCGGTCAGCGCGGTGGTGGAAATCAACCGCTCATGCGACCGCACCCGGCGATGGCCGGTATGGATCAGCAGAAAGGCGCCGGTACCGTAGGTGGCCTTGGCCTGGCCGGCGCGCACCGCGCCCTGCCCGTACATGGCGGCCTGTTGATCGCCGATCAGCGCGGCGATCGGAATCGGGTGGGCGGCGAGCGTTCCGGCCGCCGCCTCCGCCAGCGGCCCGCGCGACGCGATTACTCGCGGCAGCAGCTCTTCCGGCACGCGCATCAAACGCAGCATCGCGGGGTCCCAGTCCATCCGCTCGAGGTTGAACAGCATCGTCCGCGAGGCGTTGGTGAAGTCGGTCACGAACACGGCGCCGCGCGTAAGCCGGAACACCAGCCAGCTATCGATGGTGCCGAAACAAAGCTCGCCGCGGCGCGCGCGACGGCGCAAATCGGGATGGTTGTCGAGCAGCCACTTGAGCTTGGTGGCCGAGAAATAGGGATCGACCAGCAGGCCGGTGCGCGCGATGATTTCGGCTTCCCGGCTCGCCAGCCGCCGGCAGATGTCGGCGCTGCGGCGGCACTGCCATACGATCGCCGGATGGACGGGGCGGCCGCTGGTGCGCTCCCACAGCACGAAGGTTTCGCGCTGATTGGCGATTCCAATCGCCGTCACCGCGCGCGATCCGATTCGCGCCCGGCGAATAGCCGCCCGGCCGGCCTCGATCACCGACTGGTAGATCTCCTCGGGATTCTGCTCGACCCATCCGGGTTGCGGATAACGCTGGCCGATCTCGCGATAGGCGCGGCCCAGGACCCGGCCGCCCGCTCCGATCACCATGGTGGTGGTACCGGTAGTACCCTGGTCGATTGCAAGGATGTTCTGCGCCATGATGATGGGGTGAGGTCACTCATCGGGAACCGCTTTTTCCGCGCTCCGCGGACCTCAAAACCCTCGCCCAACTTAGGCAAGCGACGGCCACCCGGCAACCGAAACTCACGGCTGTTTCGAGCTTGCCTAAGCCAATCGCCGGGGCCATTATAGGCACCGTTGCCAGACACGCTTGTGCAGTATCGGCGCCGATGAACGATCTAGTCGAAACCAGGGAGCATCTGCTCCGCTACTTCGAGACCGGAGCGAAGCCGCGCGCCAAGTGGCGGGTCGGCAGCGAATACGAGAAGATCGCCGTCTCGGCTCAGGATGGCCGCGCGCTGCCCTTTTCCGGTCCTAACGGGGTCGAGGAAATCCTGCGCCGGCTGGTCGACCGTTACGGCTACGAACCCGAGGAGGAACACGGGCGGATTCTGGCGCTGCGCGGCGAGCGGGCCGCGATTACCGTCGAGCCCGGCGGCCAGATCGAGCTGTCCGGCGAGCAGTGCGAGACGATTCACTGCGCCCATCGCGAGTTCAGCCGCCATATCGAAGAATTGCTCGACGTCGCCGACGAGCTTGGCGTCGCGCTGTTGGGTCTCGGCATGCAGCCGGTCAGCCGCATCGACGAGATCGAACTGCTGCCCAAGACGCGCTACCACATCATGTATCCCTACATGGCGCGCAAGGGCCGGCTCGGCCAGCGCATGATGAAGCAGACCGCCGGCGTGCAATCGAACCTCGACTACGGCGACCAGGCCGACGCGATGCGCAAGTTGCGCGTCAGCATGGGGATCGTCCCGCTGCTATACGCGATGTTTGCGAATTCGCCGTTGAGCGACGGCGGCCTCAACGGCTACCAAAGCTTCCGCGGCCACATCTGGACCGACACCGACCCCGACCGCTGCGGCATCCCCGAGTTCATCCTGCGCGACGATTCGAGCTTCGAGGATTACATCGAGTATGCGCTCGATGTGCCGATGTACTTTCTGATTCGCGGCCATGACTATATCGATTTGACGCAGCCGCCCGGCCTCACCTTCCGCCAGTACATGGAGCGCGGATGGGGTCGCGAACGCGCCACCGAGGACGACTGGACCAACCATCTGACGACCATCTTCATCGAGGTGCGGCTCAAGAAGTATATCGAGATCCGCACCGCCGACAGTCAGCCGCCCGCCCTGATGCTGTCGCTGCCGGCGTTGCTCAAAGGCGTGCTCTACGAGAACGATTGTCTGGATGCGACCTGGGATATCGTCAAGCGCTGGAGCTATTCGGAGCGTATCGGGCTGACCGACGCGGCCTGCAAATTCGGGCTCGACGCACGCGCCGGGCGAGTGAGCTTCCGCGATCTGGCGTTGGAATTGCTGCTGATCGCCAACGCCGGGCTGGCTCGCCAGCATGCGCTCAACGAGCGTGGCGAAGATGAGAGTATCTACCTGCTGCGCCTGCTCGATCAGGTCCGCGGCGGCCATAGCCAGGCGAGCCTGACCATCGATCGATGGAAGGGCCGCTGGAACTATGACGTCAACCGTCTGGTCGAAGGCTGCTCCTACCAGGCCGAGGCGTATCCGTAGCCGATGGAGCTGGGTTATTCCGAACGCTATCTGGTGGTGCTGAATGCCGTACTGGTCGCGGCGATGGCTTACTTCGCCGCCCTGTGCGTCAACGATATCATCAGCCGCCGCCTGCATCCGGTGGTCTCGCCAGCGTCCACGGCTGCGGTCGCGGCCCCGCTGTCGGCCAGCCATGCGCGCAGCTACTACGATCAGATCGCCCGCCGCGACATCTTCAACCTGGAGCCTGTGCACACTCGCACGCTCGCACCGCCGCCAGTGGCCCGCGAACTCCATGTCAAGCTGCTCGGCACCTCTCAGATAACCATCGGTCAACCGTTTGCGATCGTCGAAGATACACGCACCGGCCGCCAGCTCCTGTACCGCGTCGGCGACAAGATTCCCGATACCGGTCGCCTGGTGGAGGTGCGGCGCACCAGCGTGATCATCGACGAAGGCGCCGGCAAGCTCGCCACGATCCGTATGGAATCGACCAATCTGGGCCCCGCCGCGCCGGGCGCGAAGCCGATGCGCAGGCGGAAACTTCGCCCTCGCGGCGGCGTCGGTGTGCGGCGCTACGGCAACAATCGCTACATGCTGAAGCGCGAGGTGGTGAACAAGAACCTCGCGAACATGGCGCAGCTTTTTACCCAGATCCGCGCGGTGCCGAACATGGTGGGCGGACATGCCGACGGCTACGTACTCTCGGACATTCAACCCGGTTCGATTTTCCAGCAAATTGGCCTGCACGACGGCGACATCCTGATGAACATCAATGGACAAGATGTGCGCGACCCGGCCCAGGCCATGCAGATGTTTGCCACGCTGCGCAACGCCCCGTCGCTCACCCTGCAAGTGCAGCGCGAAGGGGCGCCGGTCCAGATGCATTACACGATTCAATGATCGCACGGCCGTAGTTCCTCCCGCGCGGCGGGACGCAGGGGCGGTGACGAGGATGGGTGGGAGGATGCGCAAATGAAATCATCGCGGCGACTCCGTCGAGCGCTGGCGACCGCAACCGGGCTGGCGATCGCGATGCTGGCGATGGCCGTCGCCGCTTCTGCGGCCTTCGCCGCCCATCGCGTGCGCCATCACGCCTCAGCGGCCACGCCGGCTGACTCCGCCGGCCTCAACGCGCCATACGCGGCCGCCTGCCTGCTCGAGCCGACCACCGGCACCGTGATCGTCGATCAGCAGATGCATCGGCCGTGGCCGCTCGCCTCGGTCACCAAGATGATGCTGATGCTGATCGTCGCCGAGAAGCTGCATGACGGCAGCCTCAAGCTGAGCGACCAGATCACGACTTCCGCCAAGGCCGCGAAGATGGGCGGATCGCAGGTCTATCTCAAGGAGGGCGAGACCTTTTCGCTCGACGACATGATGAAGGCGATCGTGGTCCATTCCGCCAACGACGCCTCGGTGGCGGTCGCCGAGTACATCGCCGGCTCGACCGAGGCCTTCGTGGTGATGATGAACCAGCAAGCGCGGCGGCTTAAGCTCAACGATACGCACTACTATTCGGTCGATGGCTTGCCGCCCGGGCCGGGCCAGAGCGCCGACGTCGCGAGCGCCTACGACTGCGCGAGGCTGGCGAGCGAACTGGTGAAGTATCCGGACGTGCTGCGCTGGTCGGCAATCGATGCCGCGCCGTTTCGCAACGGCACTTTCCAATTGCGCAACACCAACCATCTGGTGCGCACTTTCAACGGCTGCGACGGGCTCAAAACCGGCTTCTACTACAAGGCCGGCTTCAACGTGGTCGCCACCGCGCATCGCGGCGGCTTGCGCCTGATCGCAGTGGTGCTCGGCTCGCCGCGCAAGAATGAAAATTTCAAACAGGCCGCGGTGCTGCTGTCCGAAGGCTTCGCCCAATACGAGATGTACCAGGTGGCGCGCAAGGGCCAGCCGATGAACGGATCGATCGCGGTGCGCCGCGCCAGCGTCAGCACGATCAAACCGCTATGGGGCGGGAACGTCGCCGTGTTTCTAAAGCGCGGCGACCAGAAAAATCGCGTCAAAATCGTCTACCAACTGCCGGCCTCGGTCGACGCGCCGCTCGCCGCCGGCCAGCAGATCGGCGTCGCGCGCGTGATGCTCGACGGGCGCGAGGTCGCGTCATCCGCGCTGGTGGCGCCGGGCGCCGTGCCCGCCAACGGCTCGCTGTTCCATCGCCTGCTCGGCGACCTGTAGCTGACTTGATGGGCACGGCGGCCGCAGCGCTTTCCATCAGTCGCTGAGCGGCAAGCCGGTGCTCGGCACGCTGTTCGACGAAGTGATCGATCCGCTCCGCAAGGGGGCGACCATGAAGCCGCTGATGGTGATGAACGGTTCGCCGGACGGAATCTTCGCCAGCCATCGCCGCAACCTCGATGGCTACAGCTCGGCGGCGCGCCAGAAGGTGTACTCGATTCGCGAGGAACTCGAGCGCTGAGATTCGGTCAGCCGCCCAGCCACGGGCACATCAGCATCGCTCCGCCCCGCCACAGCAGCCGCAGCATCGCCGGCGACCAGCGCCCGGGAATGCCGAGACTTTCCGCGAGCGCACTGATTTCCCACGGCACCTCGGCCGGCATCAGCACCAGCTTCATCCCGAACAACATCGGCGCCGGCGGCATCGCGACCAGTACGTGACTTTCATCCGCGGCGATGCCGGCCCTGGTCCGCGCGATTTCGACCGCCCGCGCCAGGCCGCCCAGTTCGTCAACCAGGCCGCGCTCGCGCGCCGCCCGACCGCTCCAGATGCGCCCGCGCGCCAGTTCTTCGGCCTGCTCGGGTTTGATCCCGCGGCCCTCGGCCACCTTGGCGGTGAAATTTCCGTACAACTCCCCGACCAGCGCGTTGAGTTGCCCGAGCTCAGCCGCCGACATCGCGCGGGTCGGCGACAACGCGTCGCTCACCTCGCGGGTCTTGGCAAAATCGACGTTGATACCCAGCGTGCTCATCAGCTTGCCGACATTGAACTTGGTGTAGACCACGCCGATCGAACCGGTGACCGTCCCCGGCTCGGCGACGATCGCGTCGGCGCCCATGGCGACGTAGTAACCGCCCGAGCCCGCCACGTCGCCCATCGAAACCACCACCGGCTTGCCACGTTCGCGGGCCTGCTTCACCGCGCGCCAGATCAGGTCCGAGCCGACCGCGGAACCGCCGGGCGAATTGACCCGGAAGACAATCGCGCGAATCGTCGGATCGATCGAAGCGTCGCGAATTGCCGCGGCAGTCGCCTCGCCGCTCATGAAATCGCCGCTCGGCGGCGGTTCGCCCACTACGACCGGGCCGAGCCCGTGAATCAGCGCAATCCGATGCGCCTGACGGGAGCGAAGTTTGAACGCGGCATGGCGCAGATAGCGGACCAAGCCGACCATCGCCTTGTCGCCGCGCTCGGGTTCGAGCTCGGCGCGCACGTCCTCGCCGTAACCGGCGCTATCGGCGAGCCCCGCCTCGCAGGCCGCGCGTGCGCTCAGGAAGCCCGCGCCAACCAGCTCGCGCGCGCGATCGGGAGCCAGTCCGCGGTCCGCCGCGATAGTCTCGACCAGTATCGCCTCCCAGTCGCCGACGATCGCTTCGAGACTTTCGCGCAGCGGCGGCGACATCGTCTCGCGGCTGAACATCTCGGCGGCGCCCTTGTATTCCTTCCATTGCAGCGTCTGCGCCTCGATCTGCGCCTTGTCGAGTGCCAGCTTGAGAAACAGGTTGCCGGCCGCGACGCCGAGCAGCATCAACGCAGTATCGGGATTGACGACGATTTTCGAGGCGCCCGCGGCGACCAGGTACTCGCGCACGCTGGCCTGATCGCCCGCCATCACCGCCACCACCCGCTTGCCGGCGCGCTTCACCGCCGCCAGCAGATCGTGCAGCTCCTGGGCGGTAGCGAGTCCGATATTAAGCGCGCCCAGCTCGACGATTACGGCGCGCAGGCCCGGATCGCGGGCGGCCGCTTCCAGGGCCGTGCGAACGTCATCGAGGGTCGGGAACGAGCGGCCGCGCAGTTGATCGATAAGCGAGCGCGGAGCGTACTCGCGCAGCGACCCCTCGAGATGGATCGTCAGCGTCGCATCGCGCGGCATCCGGGCCGGTCTCACGACCAGGCCTAAGTACGCGGCGACGATCGCGACCGCGATCAGCAGCAGAGCAACGCCCGAGCGCGGCGCATCGAGGTGAATCGCGAGCAGGCCGAGCGCGGCCAGCACCGCCGCGATTATCGCGACCCGCGCCGAAGGGCCCGGAATCAGTTTCTTCAATGTTTCAAGCTTCATCATGGCTCGCCATCAGTTTATTATATCGGAACGGCGGGCACACAGTTTCACGATGCGCAGATCGATCCTCATCCTGGCCCTGCTCGCGATGGTCGCGGGCATCTACGCCTGTGCGTCGAAGAAAAATCCGCCGCCGAGCATTGCCGCCAATCAACCTCCCAAGCCTCCGCCGCCGCTGCCCAACGTGCATACCGCGACGCTCAAGGTCGCGACCGGCGCCAAGATCGTCGCGCGCACCGTGCTGCCCGAAGGTTTCGCGCCGATTTCGGCGTTCGCGCCGATCTGGCTCCAGAACGGCAGCCAGATTGCCCTGGTCGGCACCAAGAGCGATCGCACCTTCGTGGTCGTGTTCGATAGCGCCACGCTCAAGAATCCGCGCATCGTCGCGACCGATTTCGGTCCGGCCACGCCGGGCGGCTCGATCGTCGACGTCGCTGCCAGCCCCGACGGCTTGACGCTGGCGATCGCGGTCGCCGCGCCGGTCGACAATCAGCTCGACCTGGTATTGCACGACGCGATCGCGCCCGGCGAAGGCAGCCGGATCGCGTCATTTCCGGGGCAGTTCGACGCGGTGAGTATCAGCTGGCTCGACTCGCACACCGTCGCGGTCGCCTTGCGCGCCAGGGCGATGCCCGCGGCCCAGGCTGGCACGCTGCCCGCCGGGGCGCCGGCCGAGAAGCCGGCCCCGGAGCGCGGCGGCGGTCTTTTCATCGTCGATACGACCGGACTGGGCGCGGTCAAACAGTTGCCGATCAAGTGCCCGCTGTCCCATCTGACCTGGAGTCCCAACAGCCGTTTCGCGATCAGCAACGGCGATCCGCAAACGCCGCCGGTCCTGATCGATCGGAGCAAAAACTTCTGCGCCGTGTTGCACAGCAAGGAGCCGATCAGGGTGCTCGGATGGTCGCCGGGAAGCGATTCGTTCCTCTACGCGACCCCGGTCGCGCGCACCATCGGCACTTTCCGCTATGAGCTCGCGACCGGAACCAGCGCGCTGATCGCCGTTGCCTCCTCGGCCGCAGCCTTTACCAGCACCGGCGAGGCCCTGGCGCTCGGCAATCAGGACCTGAGCTGGCAGCGCGTGGCCAAGGCGCCGGAGGCGCCGGTGTTGTCGGAACTGGCGACCTTCCGGCCGCAGCTCGCCGAGGTTCGTATCGTGCCGCTCGGCATCCGCACGATTCCGGCCTTGCTGGCGGAAAGCCAGCTGGTCTACACGACGGTCACCGATTCGGCGGCGATCGATATCCTGGCGCCCGGCCGGCCCGCACCGCTGCGCGAGCTAATCGCCTACCTGCTGCCGCCGCGAACGGCATTCCTGCTTGCCAGCGGCCCGGCGCGTGGCAACGTGCTGATGAGCTGGTCGCCCGACGGCAAGGAGGTCGCGGTGCTCGACGGCGACGCCAAGACCGCCGTGCTGACGATTTTCTCGCCGGCCGCCGAGCTGCTGTCGCCGCCGCCGCCACCCGAAGCCGCGCAGCCGCCCGGCACGCCGGCCGCTCGCAAGCGTCCGCCGCGGCCGGCGCCGACTCACGACACGCCCTGAGTTTTTCGTTTTTCGTCTGCTACGTCCGGTTGATTTATCAACCCCGAACGGTGCGAGCGGCGATCGATCAGCGACCCGGATTACGCCGGCTCCAGTAGTTGTACGCGATACGGAAGGCGTGTGCGGCGCGCTCGAAACTGTCGAACACCACCAGGCCGCGCTGGCGGGCGAGAGTTTTGGCGCGCGCCACGATGGTCTCGATATGCGCGGGATGCAGAATCACGGCGAAGGGGCGCCGCGAGCGGCGATTGAAATCGGCGAGCTTGTCGAGCAGGCCGACCAGGTCCTGCTCGCGCGAGGCCCACGCCATGCCGCGCAAGCCGGTGGCGATCTCCAGCACCACCGCGTCGATCAGCGGGTCGCGCTCGAGGATATCGAGGATCCGATCGAGATAGTCGCCGGAGAGGCCCGTGCCGATCGTGCCGCCGGCGTCGAGCGGGTTGCGATAGCTGCCGCCGATGATGTTGAAAAATGTTTGCAGCTCGTCATAGGAGGCGGGCGACAGGACGGGAATCTCGAGGCCGGCGCCGGCGAAGGTGTCGGTGATCACCACCGATTGACCGCCGGTCATCGCCACCAGCCCCATTCTGCGCCCCACCACCGGCCGCCCGCGCGCCAGCAACTCGACCGCGTCCAGCAGCTCGTCCATGCTCGCAGCGCTGACCGCGCCGCTCTGCGCGATCACCGCGTCCCACACGGCAGCCGCGGTCTGGAGCGATCCGGTATGCGAGCGCGTGGCGAGCGCCCCCGGATCGGTCACCCCGCCCTTCCATAGCACCACCGGATGGCGGGCGGCGGCGTGGCTGAGGCTCGCGAAGAAGCGCCGCCCGTCGCGCATCCCTTCGATATACATCCCGATCACGCGCGTGGCCGGGTCGGCGCTCATCAGGTCGAGATAGTCGGCCGCTTCGAGCACCGTAACGTTGCCGATCGAGGCGGCCTTGTTGACCCGTATCGCGCGGGCCGCGGCCTGCAGGCAGAAGTTGATGGTATGGGTGCCGCTTTGCGAGATGAAGCAGACCTCGCCGCCGTCGTTGGGGCTGAGGCCCGGAAAATTCAGCAGGCCGGCGCCGGGATTACATAGTCCCATGCAATTGGGGCCGACCACGGCGATGTCGGAATCGAGCGCCAGCGTGCGAATCTCCGCTTCGAGGCGCACGCCCAGCTCCTCGCCGGTCTCGGAGAAGCCGGCGGTGAAGAAGCTGATCGCGCCGACCCCGGCCGCGATACAATCGCGCAGGATTCGCGGTGCGATCTGCCGCGGCACGGCGCTGATAGCCAGATCGATCGGTCCCGGAATCTCGCTCAGGCTGGCGCGATTGTCGACCCCGAGCCGCTCGATTTCGGCCACTTCGGCGGGATCGATCTGCACCGAGTAGAGCCGGCCGCGAAGCTCCTGGAGCGAGCGCAGCCACATGAACGAATTGGCCCGCTTGTCGCCGATTACGACTACCGTGCGCGGGCTGAAGGCGCGCCGGAGATTCTCGATTCGCCGCGCGCGCCGCGGGTCGATCGTAATCGCCGGCTGTTGGCCGAAAGTGGGATCGAGAATCACCCGCGCGTCGACCGCGACCAGGCCGCGCTCGTAAACCGTCACCGGATTCAGATCGAGCTCGCGAATCGCCGGATGTTCCGCCGCGAGCCGCGAGAGCGCCGCGACCAGCGCCGCCAGCGCCCCGAGGTCGCAGGCCGGGCGCCCGCGCGCGCCATCCAGAATCGCCGCACCGGCGAGCGCCGCGACCATCGCACGCGCCTCGTCCTCACCGACCGGCGCCAGCCGCGTTACCGAGTCATCCAGGATTTCGACGAAGATGCCGCCCAGGGCCACCGTCACCAGCGCTCCGAAGCGCGGGTCGCGCGCGCATCCGATCAGCACTTCGACCCCGGCCCGCGCCATCGGCTGGACGGTGACCCCTTCGAATCGCGCCGCGGGCATCCGCGCCGCAAGGTTGGCCCGAATCCGCTCGAAGGCCTCACCGACCTGCTCCGGCGAGCGTAAATCGAGCGCCACGCCGCCGACCTCGCTCTTGTGGATGACTTCGGGCGAGAGAATCTTGAGGACGGTCGGAAAACCCTGGCGCGCCGCGATGCGCGCAGCTTCGTCGGCATCGTGCGCCGCTTCGGCGAGCGTCACGGTCACGCCGGCCGCCGCCATCAGATGCTTGGACTCGAGTTCGGAGAGCGCCGTGCGCCCGCTGGCGAGCGCCTCGGCGATGATCTTCTGAACGCCGCTGTCATCCACCGAACAGGCCTATATCAAAGGCCTCGGAAGAATTGAACTGGGCCGGGCGAGATACTCCAACGCGGGACGATCGTGGAGGACAAAAACACGGCGGCCGCTATCGCCCGCGACCGTCGAATCTTCCATCCGGATGTTCTGCGAATCACTCGCTATTCTTACTTGACCAGCACTACCTCGCATCTGGTGTCGGGATGCGTGAGGTCGGACCGGCTGGTCGAGGCGGCCTCGCTAACCGGGCGGCGCGGCAAGCGGCACAGGGCACCGTCAGATACGGCGCCGATCTCGGTATCCGCCGGCATCCTGGCATACGCAACCGAGGTCGCGCTCAGGGTGGCATGCTTGAGGCCGATCGCCTGCCCGAACGCATACTGCACCTGCCGCGTCACGGTGACCTGGACCGCAGGGTTGCCCAGGTAGGTGAAGGGATAATTCACGTCGAGAACATCGTGCCCGGGCGTCGGTGCCTTGGCGTCGTGGATGCCGTGCTGCTCGGCATAATGGAGCGCATTGATCTGTGGGTTACGGGCAACCGTCTGCGGCGCATAGATCAGAGCCGCCCCTGCCCTCGCGCTGGCATCGGCCGCCGCCTGTAACTCCGTCCAGTTGGAGTACATGACCGCAAAATCGACCCCCAGCGCAATCGCTGTCACGACCATCGGCAACACCAGCGCCAGGATGATCGCGATATGCCCCGGTGCGGACGACTGTCGATAGTTACGTCGCATATGTTTCGTCCTTTGCTGACGCTTGCAGCCCCCAGGCTCTGTTTTACCCATATTAGCTTTAGGCACTCTTAATTCTTAATATTTGGCTTACTAAAGGAAACCAAGTAACCAAGCTAGCTCTGATGTCCGTTGTTCGGCAATCTGTAGCTAGCACTTCACGGGCAATGAGGTCAAACAGACAATCGCCACGACACGGCGATGCCTTGGAGGGGCTTATTTCGAAGAATGAAGAGAGCGAACCGGAAATCTACTGCAGGAGTAGGGCCCGATAGCTGCCGAAACTCGGGCAGGTTCCGCCTGGGATGTTCCCGGGAGCAACGGCCGAGATGAAGATCACTTGGAGACTATTCCCGCTGCCGCCACCGACCAGCCAGACCTGGGCGAAGCCGGTGATCGGCGCCTGCGTGCTGGCGCCAGTCACGCCCGCATAGTTCACCATCGGTACCTCGACGACCCGTGGATCGGCCGGGTTGGGATTTTGCCAGGTATCACCCAGCTCCAGCGAGGTCGAAGCGTTGATACGATCGGTAACCCCCCTGAGGATCGCTTGCACGCCCCCGATGCCGGGTTGCATCGTAGTGCATCCCGGATTGGTCGTGGCGCATCCCGCCGAATTGACGGTCAGGATCTGGGTCGCGTCGCTCGCGTTGGGCGAGGTCCATCCGTTAGAGGTCACCGTTTCCATATTCGATACCCCACTCATTCCGGGTAGCGACAGCGGTCCCCAATTGCCCGGGCCGAGCTGCGCCTGCGTCAGCGTGATCACCTGGCCCGGTGTGTAACAGGTACCGGTCGTGCAATCGATTCCGATCGGGATGAGATGACTGCTGCCGGCGGTCGAGCACGGCACCACAATACCGGCTTTAGCGGTAGCTCCGACGGTGGCGGTTTTCAGGCCGAGCAGCCTGCCGAAGAGGTACGGCTCCACACGGCTCAACTGAACCTGCACCCACTGCGGGCTGGCCGCTCCATCGAGCGTGACATTGATAGTATCGCCAGTGATGGAGCCGGCCCCGTTAAGTTTTGCGTAACTGATGGCGGTCGAATTTACCTGCGAGATGCTGCCCGGCAGATAGGCCGCGCCGGCCAGCGCGGCTGAATCGGCAGCCTTCTGCAGTAGCCCCCAGTTGTAGTACATGACGGCAAAGTCGGCGCCCAATAACACCGCGCCCAATACCACCGGCAGCACCAGTGCCAGTATCAACGCAATTTGCGATCGCGCCCGGCGGGCCAGGACTCGCGGAACTAGCGTCTTTATATCTCGAAAAAAGTACATCACAACTATATTAAGCAATACATCGACCAATATAGCGTAACCCGATAAGACGCATTGGACTGAGCCATAACAAGGCAAGCTGTGCTTCTGATGCTTCGAGGAGCGGGCAGCTGAGTCCAAAGGATACAGTGCCCCGTCGAGCACCTTTCCGTCGTGCCGGAGAGCGCACCCTCAGATGTGAGACTTCGCGTTATCGGATGGGATGACCGCGCATGGCCATCAGATAGAGCGCTAGCGACGGAATCGTCCGCTCCTCGCCGTCCCCGCCATCGATGGCGGGTAACGGCGAGTGCGGCGCCTACCCCGACCGCCCAGCTACCCCCGCCGCCCCTACCGAATCCTGCGCGGCCATAGAACGGGTGCCATTAACGCAAGAACGCTGCCATCGGCGACAGGAGGCGTATTGCTTCGCGAAATTCTGTGATTATGGTCGTCGTCGTCAGATCGCTGACCGTAATCAAAGACCATAATTTGCCGAACAGGTGGAGTTGTTGCCGGTTTACCGGCAGCTCACGGAGATCCATCGGATCGAGGCGCGTGCGCCGCGCCAATCGCCTCGCCAAGCGAGAAATTACCCTCGTAGAGAGCGCGGCCTACTACCACCCCCACCACCCCGCGCCCGAAGCGATCGCTGAGCGCCCGGATATCTGCCAACGCCGCGACCCCGCCCGAAGCGATCACCGCAATCGCGTTGCGACTCGCAAACTCGGCCATCGCCTCGGCCTCGACTCCGGCCTGGGTGCCGTCGCGCCCGATGTCGGTGTAGATAACCGCTGCGACGCCGGCGGCGCGAAACCGTGCGATCGCCTCGCTGACCGGCAGTTCGCTGGTCGCGACCCAGCCCTTGAGCGCCAGCCGCCCGTCGCGTACGTCGATCGAGCCGAGCACCCGCCCCGGGAGCATCCGGCACGCCGCCGCCAGCAGGGGCGGGTCGGTGAGCGCCGCCGATCCGATCGAGATCCGATCTGCGCCCGCCTCGATTACGCGCCGCACCGAATCCGTCGTGCGCAGGCCGCCGCTGGCTTCGAGCGGGCAGCTCACGGCGGCGCGAATCCTGCTGAGTGCCGCGAGATTGCGCGGCTCGCCGGCAATTGCGCCGTCGAGATCGACCAGGTGGATCACTTCCGCGCCGGCGGCCTCGAAGCCGCGCGCGACCGCCGCCGGATCGTCGCCGTAGACCGTCGCGCTATCCATCGCGCCGCGGGTCAGGCGCACAACCTTGCCGTCTTTCAGATCGATCGCGGGGATAACGGTGAAGCGCGCAAACAAGCGTCAGGACAGCGTGCCCTTGGTCGAGAGCACTCCCTTGAGACGCGGATCGACGGCGGTCGCCTGGTCCATCGCCCGCGCCAACGCCTTGAACGCCGCCTCGATCACATGATGCGGATTGCGGCCGGCGCGCAGGTTCAGATGCAGGTTCATCCCGACCTCGTCGCTCAGCCCCTTCATGAAGTCATGGACCAGTTCGGTCTGGAAGCTGCCGACCCGCTCCTGCTTGATCTTGATATTGTAGGCGAGGTACACCCGCCCGCTGATATCGACCACCGCCTCGCACAGCGCCTCGTCGAGCGGCACCAGCGCGCTGCCGAAGCGCCGGATTCCCGAACGATCGCCGAGCGCCTGGCGAAACGCCCGTCCCAGCACGATCCCGACATCCTCGACCGTGTGATGCTCGTCGATATGCAGGTCGCCATTCGCGGTCAGCTTGAGATCGAAAAAGCCATGGCGGGCGAAGCTCTCGAGCATGTGATCGAGGAACGGCACGCCGGTTGCGACCTCGGCCCGCCCCTCGCCGTCGAGTCCGAGTTCGACCGCGACCTGGGTCTCGCGCGTGCGACGCTCAACCGTCGCGCTACGCGCCGGACGCTCAGATGCGGACGCCGCGCGCATCCGGGCCGGCTGCCCGTTGCGAGTCTTTCGGTTATCGCGAGTTTCGTTCATCGTTTCCGCGCCCGCCCTTTCGGCGCACTGCGAATCTCGACCGCGCGCGCGTGCCCCTCGAAACCTTCCATCCGGGCCAGCCGCGCGACCGCCGGACCCAGCCGCTTGAGCGCCCCGGCGGAGCCTTCGATTATACTGGTTCGCTTGAGGAAGTCGTATGCCCCCAGCGGCGAGGCAAAGCGCGCAGAGCCGCCCGTCGGGAGCACGTGATTCGGCCCGGCCAGGTAATCGCCGAGCGGCGCCGGACTCATCGCGCCGAGGAATACCGCGCCCGCCGCTTCGACCCGTCCCAGCCAGCGGCGCGGATGCTCGAGTTCGAGTTCCAGATGCTCGGGGGCGACCCGATTCGCGATGCTGAAGGCCTCGGCCAGATCTTCCACTATCACCAGCGCACTGCGCCCCTTGAGCACCCGGCGCACCGCCGCGGCGCGCGGCAGGTCGGCGAGCGCCACGTCGATCGCCGCCGCCACCTTTTCGGCCAGCGCGCGCGAGGGCGTCAGCAGGATCGCCGACTCATCGCCCGAGCCGTGCTCGGCCTGCGCGATCAGGTCGGCCGCGATCCAGTCGGGGTTGGCCGCGCGGTCCGCGATCACCATAACCTCGCTCGGCCCCGCCATCTTGTCGATATCGACCGTCCCGTAGACCATCCGCTTGGCGGCCTGCACCCAGGCGTTGCCCGGACCGACGATCTTGTCGACCGGACGGATGCTCGCAGTGCCGTAGGCGAGCGCGGCCACCGCCTGTGCGCCGCCGACCCGGTAGAACTCATCGACCCCGGCGATCTCGGCCGCCGCCAGCACGGCCGGATTATCTCCAGCGGGCGACGGCGGCGAGACCATCACGATTTCCCTGACGCCCGCCACGCGCGCCGGAATTGCGTTCATCAACAGCGAGGAGGGATAGGCGCCCTGCCCGCCCGGCACGTAGATTCCAACGCGCTGAATCGGACTCACGAGCTGGCCGAGGCGCATCCCGCTGCGGTCGCGATAATGAAACGAGTGTGCGAGGGTGCGGCGATGGAACTGCGCGATGCGCCGCGCCGCCAGCTCCAGCGCGCGGCGCTCGGCCGGCGCAAGATCGCGCCGCGCGGCCACCAGCGCGCTCTTGGCGACCCGCAATCGCGCGCGGGTTAATCTCACGCGGTCGTACTTTGCGGTCAGCGAAATCAGCGCCCGATCGCCGCCGCCGCGGACGGCGCGGATAATCGCCGCGACCTGCCGATCGATTTCGTCGCGCCCGGCCGGCGGCGCGAGTATCGACTCGAGAAAGCGACGGAAGGCGGCCGAGCGGCTGACCAGCAGACGCGCCGTCATGCCGCCTGGACTCCGCTCGCCACGCGTTCGATACGCGCGCCCAGGCGCCGCAGCTTCTCATCGAGCGCCTCGTAGCCGCGGTCGAGATGGTAGACGCGGTCGAGCTCGGTGGCGTTGTCGGCGGCGAGCCCGGCCAGGATCAAGCCCATGCTGGCGCGCAAGTCGGTCGCCATCACCGGCGCCCCGCTGAGCCGTGCCGGTCCGCGCACGATCGCAGTCGATCCTTTCATCACGATATCGGCGCCCATCCGCATCAGCTCCAGCGCATGCATGAAGCGGTTCTCGAAGATGGTCTCGGTGATAACCGACGTGCCGCCGGCCTGGGTCAGTAGCGCCATCATCTGGGCCTGCAGATCGGTCGGGAAGCCGGGATACGGCAGGGTGCGCAGCTCGACCGGTTTCAGCGTCCCGTTGGGCCGCACGCGCAAGCCTTCGCCAGCGGGCTCGACGATCACGCCGATCTCGCGCAACTTGGTCGCGACGGCGTCGAGATGCTCGAGCGGGGCGTTGCTGACGGTTACGTCGCCGCCGGTGATCGCCGCCGCAATCATGAAGGAACCGGCTTCGATGCGATCGGGAATCACCCGATGGTCGGTGCCGTGCAGCCGCTCGCTGCCCTCGATTTCGATTACATGGGTGCCGGCCCCGGCGACCCGCGCGCCCATCGAGTTCAGCATCCGCGCCAGGTCCTGGATTTCCGGCTCGCGCGCCGCATTCTCGATAACCGTCACGCCGCGCGCCCGCACCGCCGCCATCATGATGTTCTCGGTGGCGCCGACCGACGGCGTATCGAGCCAGATGCGCGCGCCGCTGAGCCGCTCGGCATGGGCCTCGACGTAGCCGTGGCGGAGCTGGATACGAGCGCCGAGCGCCCGCATGCCGGCGATATGGAGATTCACCGGCCGCGCCCCGATCGCGCATCCGCCCGGCGTCGAGACGCGCGCCCGCCCGCTGCGCGCCAGCAGCGGTCCGAGCACGAAGAATGAGGCGCGCATGGTCTTGACCAGTTCGTAGGGCGCTTCGTGCGAAGCGATAGTCGCGGCGTGGAGTTCGATTTCGTGCTCGCCGAGCCAGCGGCTGGCGACGCCGAGGCGTTCGAGCAGCTCGAGGGTGGTGCGGATATCGCGCAGGCGGGGGACGTTGCGGACGATCACCGGCTCGTCGGTCAGAATCGCCGCCATCAGGCACGGCAGCGAGGAATTCTTGCTGCCCGAGACCGCGACCTCGCCGGCCAGCGCCACACCTCCCTGTATCAACATTTTGTCCATCCTCCGGCCGTCCTGACAGGGGTAAGTGGAAATGCGCCGGCGTGCAAGAGCCGCGCGGCAATTGATGGCGCCCCCGCTCCGCCGCCCTGGCGTCGCGCTCGCTTTACGTTGTTTTTAGAGGTGACCAGCAGCTATAAATCGCGCAGCTTCGAGCCGGCTGACACTCGAGGTCGGGGGAGCGCAAGCATGGGAGTCTTATCCTGGATCGTGGTCGGACTGATCGCCGGTTATATCGGCAGCCGGATCGTGAATCGGGGCGGCGCGGGATTTCTCCGCGACGTGATTCTGGGGATTATCGGCGCGTTGGTGGGCGGCGAGATCTTCACCCAACTCGGTTACGCCGGCGTGACCGGGCTCAACCTGTGGAGCATCCTGGTCGCGATCGTCGGCGCCGTGATCGTGCTGGTGATCTATCACGCCGTGATGGGCGACAGGGCCCGCACCTAGGGAACCTCTGCGCAAGTCAGGTCGTCATTCTGAACGGAGTCTGCGAAGTGAAGAATCCCGGGATTCTTCGGCTGCGCCTCAGAATGACAGAATGGGCCTTGGGTAGACCGTCCCTCGGAGGATTCGATCGCGGCTGGCTACGCGAAGCGCGCCTGGACGATACGCTGAGCGCCGGCGAGGTCGCGCGTCGCTTCGACGTTGATAGCGCCCGCCTCGCGACAAAGCGCGGCCACCGCGTCGGCCTGGGTCGCGCCGACTTCGACTATCAGCATCCCGCCGGGTTCGAGATGGTCGCGAATCGAGGCGGCGATGCGTCGGTAGAAGGCGAGCCCGTCGGGTCCCGCGTAGAGCGCCAGCGGCGGTTCGAAATCGCTAATCTCGGGCGCCAGCGTCGCCCCGTCCTCGACATACGGCGGGTTCGATACCACCAGATCGAAGCGCGCGCCGTTCACGGCCTCGAACAGGTCGCCGCATACAAAATCAACCCGCGCGGTCAGATGCAGACGCATCGCGTTGGCCCGTGCGACCTCGAGCGCCGCGGCTGATACGTCGGTCGCGACAATTCGCGCGCGCGGAGCATTGGCAGCGATCGCGATTGCGATACATCCCGAGCCAGTGCCGAGATCGAGCACCCGCGCGCCGGGCGCATCCGCAATAAAGGCGAGCGCCGCATCGACCACCGTCTCGGTCTCGGGGCGGGGAATCAGCACGGCGGGAGTGACGATCAAATCGAGCGCGTAGAATTCGCGCCGGCCGACGATATAGGCCAACGGCTCGCGCGCGGCCCGGCGCGCGACGAATTGCTCGAACTGCGCGGCGGCCTGCGGGCTTGGCGCATCGCGGCCGGCCAGAACTTCGGCGCGGGTCGCGCCGCAGGCATGGGCCATCAGCAACTCGGCATCGAGGCGCGCGGTCTCGACCCCGGCGTGCGACAGCCGGCGGACGGCGGATTCGATCGAATCGCGGACGGGGTTCGCGGCGCGGGCCAGCATCGCGCGCTTAGGCGGCGCCCAGCGCCTCGGCCTGTTCGCGAGTCGCCAGCGAGTCGATAATCGGGTCGAGCGCGCCGTCGAGCACCTGGTCGAGCTGATGGAGGGTCAGGTTGATGCGATGGTCGGTGACGCGCGATTGCGGAAAGTTGTACGTGCGGATTCGCTCCGAGCGATCGCCCGTGCCGACCATCGAGCGGCGCGTCGCGGCGATCTTGGCCTCCTGCTCGGCGCGTGCATTATCGAGCAGGCGGGCACGCAGAATCTTGAGCGCGCGGGCCTTGTTCTTGTGCTGCGACTTCTCGTCACGGCATATGATCACCATCCCGGTCGGCAGATGGGTTATCCGCACGGCAGAGTCGGTGGTGTTGACGCTTTGTCCGCCCGGCCCCGACGCGCGCATCACGTCAATCCGGAGATCCTTCTCTTCGTTGATATTGACCTCGACCTCATCCGCCTCGGGCATCACGGCAACCGTCACCGCCGAGGTATGGATGCGGCCGGCGGCTTCGGTGGCCGGGACCCGCTGCACGCGATGGACCCCGCCCTCGAACTTGAGGCGGCTGTAGGCGCCGCGCCCGGTAATCTGCGCGACCGCCTCTTTAAATCCACCCAGGCCGGTGGTGCTGAGGCTCAGCGGCTCGACCTTCCATCCGCGGCGCTCGGCATAGCGGGTGTACATGCGGAACAGATCGCTGGCGAAGAGCGAGGCTTCCTCGCCGCCGGTGCCGGCGCGGATTTCGAGGATGACGTTGCGATCATCGTTGGGATCGTGCGGCATCAGCAGCTCGCGCAATTTCGCTTCCAGCGCGATCAGTTGTTTTTCCAGCCCGGGCAGCTCAGCGCGGGCCAGCTCGCGCAGTTCCGGATCGCTATCTACCAGCGCGCGATGATCGGCGATTTCCTCGCTCATCCGGCGATAGGCGCGGATGGCGGCGACCACTTCCTCGAGTTGCGAGCGCTCGCGGGCGAGCTGGGCATACTCGCGGTTGTTGGCGATGAGGGCGGGATCGACCAGCCGGCGTTCCAGCTCCTCGAAACGCTCCTCGATTCCGTTTAGCTTGTCGAGCATGGCAAAGCGGTTCAGGCGGCGGCCGGCGAATCCGATATAAAAAAAGGCGGCAGCGTGTGCTTACGTCTGCCGCATCGAGAACCATTCCCCCGCCCGCCCGGACGCGAAAATCGCGCCACGGGAGGCGGGAGCACCAATGCTATTTCACGCCGTACTTGCGCCTGAAGCGCTCGACACGGCCGGCCGAGTCGACCAGACGCTGGGTGCCAGTGTAAAACGGATGGCACGCCGAACAGACCTCAAGGTGCAACTCCCTGACCGTCGAACGAGTCTCGAAGGTGTTGCCGCACGAACAGGTCACGACGCAGCGACGATAGTTGGGATGAATTCCTGCTTTCATTGGCCTACCACGACTTGCGGCGCATTATACCAGCGCCGGGGGATTCATTCAATTCGGGGGGTATCGGGCGGAATCGCGGCGCTGATTCTCGCGATTGTGAGCGTCTGCGCGCCGGCTTTCGGCGCGCAGACGCTCGAGCTGCCGCCGCTGGTTCCGGCTGCCAGGCAGCCGGAACCAACGGCGGCCCGCCCGGCCGCGTCACCAGCCGTCGTCATCGGGGCGAAGCCCGTTGGCGGGGCGAAGCCGCTCGCAGCCGGCTTCGCCCCAACAACGACCACCCTGTTCGCGCCGCTGCTGCAGCTCGTGCCAGCCGGCCCCGGCCGGGCGGCACGAGCCGTAACCCTGTTCGATCGTCAGGCCGGCTTCTACCGCCGTATCCTGTTCCATCCGATCCTTTCGCCCGAGCTGACCACGGTCACCGATCTGATGCCGCCGCGGACCGCGACGCTGCTGCTTGCCCCGTCGCTCTATGCTCAGGACGATATTCCATGGCGTGACGGCCCGCAGGGTGCGCATAGTATCGACGTGAGCGGCGCCCCGTCCGGGGCCAACTATCTATTGGGGCTCGCCCCGCCCCATCCGCCGCCGATCCAGGCCGAGCAGTTGCTCAGCAGCTTCAGCCTGCGCCCGGCCGTCGAGGAGGCGGGCGCGAAGCCGTCGAGCGTGATCGGCGCGCTTGGGGCGAGGCTCCGTCTGGGCGCCGGCTACGATCCGCATAGCGTGGTCGATCTCCCGGCGGCGATTTTGCGGCAATGCTACGGCGATCTGCAGGGGCCGTGGGATACCGCACCCGGCCAATTCAACCAGCACGATCGCGCCGCGCTCGCGCGCTTGCGCCGCGATATGCCGACGCTCTACGCGCGGCTGCAGCCGTATTTTCGCCTGAGCAACGTGTTGGACGAATTCGCGTCCGCCTCGGGCAGCCCACTGGTGCTGATCAATTTCGACGCCCAAATCCGTCCCGAAGCATTCGCGCGCTTCCCGCACTTCGCCGCCTTCTACTCGCGAATCGCGCCGCGCGTCGATGTTACGATTACGGTCGACAACGGCGCCGCTGGCGAATGGGCGCAAATCCGCTTCGACCACGGCCACCTCCAGGTGATCTTCCTGGACGACGCCGGGATGCTGCGACCGTTTGATTCAAGCCTCGCGCCCGCCGGTCCGGCGCTGGCTCCGCAGGCCGTGATGCACGGCCATTACCGGGTTGCGATGCGGCTTCATTACACGCGCTTGCGGCTGACCTTCGGGCTCGACGATTTGAACTTTACCACTGACTACTCCCGCGACCGCGACGGGCTGCACTTCGTCACCCGGATGCCGGCGGCGCCGACGCTGGTCGCGCCGCCCATCGTCCAGCAAGTGATCCGATTCCTAGCCGAGCGCTTCATGACCACGATGGCGAGCGGGCACGGCGGCACCATCATCACCCTCAATTCGCATGCCGCCGGCGACGACCAAATGGAGCTGGCCGCCCGCTGGCGCGCCGAACTGAGCTATTCGCCCGCCCTCAAACTGCTGGCGCGGGTGGCGGACGCGATCGCCGACGCGCATAATGCGGCGGTACGCGAAGACGAACGCCGTATCGCAGAGGAATTGTTCGACGCGCTGCTTCACGACTACAATGTCGGCAAGCCGCGCCTGCTTGCGCTTGACGGCCCGCCGCCGGGCGCCGCGCACTGACGGCCGGCCAGCGCCGACGATTCGGACTACGAGCCATCGCCGATCGGGCCCGTTCGCGGGCGGTTAGGTGGTGATCGGAGGGAGCGCCAGTGAACATACCAAACGACTATCTGCCGCGTGCTGGACTTTCGATCCCGATTGTCACCGTGCTTGACCGCGAGGGCCACGTGCTGGCCGACGAGCAGCGCGCCGTCATTCGCTTCGCCGTCCAGGAAGGCCGCGGCGCCGACATCATCTTTGCCGCCGGCACCAATGGCGAATGGAACCGGCTCGACAATCCGCGCCGCCAGAAGGTCTTCGAGCTGGCGGTCGAAGAGTGCCGGCACCTGAGCAGCACGGGCACGCCGGTCGAAGCCTGGCTTGGGATCACCGGTCATAACCGGGCGGAGACTATCGAGAACCTCGAGTACGCGCTCGACCTCGGCGCCGACGCGCTGGTGGTGGCGCCGCTGGCGATCGCCGACGTGTCTAACGTGGTCGAGTTCGTGGCGCGCGAGATGGGCGCGGTGTTCGAGCGGCATGGCCGGGCCTGGCCGGTGTTTTTGTACGAGAACGCCGACATCACGGCACCCGGCAAGCCGCTTCATCTCGATCCTCGCGACGTCGCCGAGCTGGCGCGTCTTGAATATGTGCGCGGCATCAAGGTCACCGCCGATCGCGAGCTGCTCGATTCCTTTATCGCCGCCGCGCCATCGTTCAGCGTCAAACGCCCGTTTCCGATCTACGCCGGCAACGCCTACCTGATCTTCGACCTCTTCACCCCCTTCAGCGGCCTGCTCGGACGCATCCACGATCCCAACCATCAGCATCGTGAGGTGCCGTTGCGCGGCATCGTATGCGGTCCGGCCAACATGTCGCCGCGCGAATGGAAGCGCGCCTGGCAAGTCGCCGCGGCCGGCGAGCGGGCGCTGATGGATCGCTATCGCGAAGTGCTGCAATGGTATGCGGACATCTGCTTCTTCGCGCGCGGCGCGAGCGAGGTTTCACTTTCGATCGCCTGCCTCAAGGCCGCGCTGGCCGAACTCCGCGTAATTACCAGCGACGCGGTGGCGCCAGGCACGCCGGCCTTCGACCCCGATGAGCGGCGCGAGTTCAGCCGCCGTTTTCACGCGCTGCGCGAACGCGCCGCCGAGCTGGTCGAGCCCGGCTTCGTCAGCGAGCGCGCGGCCCATCCGTCGGCAGGATCGGCACAGCATGGCTGAAGCCCGCCTTGATGTGGTCGGCTGCGGCAGCATGGTGGTCGACCTGTTCTACCGCACGCCGCGGATTGTGCGGGCCGACGAGAAAATCGTGCTCGACACGCATCGCGCCGGCGGCGGCATGGAGCGGGCGGCGGTCGGCGGCGTGGTGCTGAATCATCTCGGCTGGGCGCGCATCCTGGGGCTCGAGGTCGGCATCTGCGGCAAGATGGGCGACGACCGTCACGGCGAGTTCCTGCGCGACGGGATGGATCGGCTCGGCATCCGCCACCATCTCACGCTCGACGGCGGCTCGAGCTCGTTCTCGACGGTGTTCGTCGACGGCGCGGGCAATCGCGCGATCTACATGGTGCGCGGCGCCACCGCCGAGCTGAAGCATCTTGAGATCGGGCGCCGCCACGGCGCTTTTATCCGCCGCGCCCACCTGGTGTCGACCGAGATTTCGCAGCTTCCGCTGCGCACCGTGATCGCACTCCTGCAGTTCGCCCGCCGCCATTCGATCCCGACCGTGGTCGACGTCGACGTGCCGCCCTCCGATGCCTGCGCGGTGCTCGGCAGCCGCGACGAGCTGGAGCGCGTGCTGCGCCTTGCCACCTATCTGAAGCCGGCCAAGGCCGCGGCCCGCGAACTGGCCGGATGCGAAGGCGACGCGCTGCGGATGGCCGAAGCGATTCGCGCCCGCTACGGCAATCGCGCGGTGGTGATCACCGACGGCGCGCGCGGTTGCGCGATTGCGGCGGCGCATACCAGCCTGCGGGTGCCGGCCTTCCGCGTCCGGCAAATCGACACCACCGGCGCCGGCGACGCCTTTTTGGGCGCGATGCTGGCGGGGCTCCGATGGAAACTCGGATGGCCGCAGATTGGCCGGCTCGGCAACGCCGCCGGCGCGGTCTGCGTGAGCCGCCTGGGCGCCTTTCCCTCGGGTTTCGAGTTGCGCGCCGAAATCGTCAGGCTCTACGGCGAACGTCTGCCGGTACGCGGCAAGCCGGGCCAGGCGCGCCGTGCGACCGCCGCCGGCGCGGTGCTCGACCCGACCGCCGAGCTCAAGCGTTTCCTCGATCGCTCGCTCAGCGAACTGGGCGGACTCAAGCGGCGGATCGATCTCAAGGATATTTCGCAGGCGGTGGCGATGATCCGCGCGGCCGAGGTCAACCAGGGACGGGTTCACGTCACCGGCGTCGGCAAGCCCGAGCACGTCGCGCGCTATGCGGCGAGCCTGTTCTGCTCGGTCGGCACGCCGGCGACTTTCCTGCATGCCACCGAAACGCTGCACGGCAGCCTGGGCCAGGTCGATCGCAACGACGTGGTGATCGCGATCTCGAACAGCGGCAACACCAGCGAGCTGCTGGCGACCGCCACCGCGATCAAGGAGCATGGCGCGCAACTAATCGCCGTGACCGGCAACAGCGGCTCCGAGCTGTCGCAGATCGCCGACCTGGTGATTCATGCGCCGGTCAAAGAGGACGGCGGCGTGCTGGGGCTGGCGCCGCGAATCAGCGTGCTCGGTCAGATCTACGTGCTGGCGGCGCTGTCGGTGGTGCTGGAAGTCGGCCGCGGGCTGACGCTGGAAGAGTACAGCCGCTGGCATCGTGCCGGTGCGCTCGGCGAGGCGGCGCGGCACATGGCCGCCAATCAGGCGGGCGCGCCGCGCAAACTCAAGGTGGTTCGCGCGGCGCGCCCGTTCAGACCGTAACTACTGCCCGGCGGGCAGGGTTAATCGCTCAGCGCATGATCGTTGCCAGCGCGGAGACCGTGTTGAACTTATTTGCCAGCGTATAGTTGACGCCGTTGTAGTTCTCGCAGTCCGAATTGCCTTTCACATCGTCGCCATTGGGAGCCGCCGACGTCACGCCGCTCACGTGACCGCTCTGGTAATCCCAGATCATTTCGATGAAGCGGCCGGAGTCGGTGGTATAGCCGACCAGCGGGACTTTCGCTCCGGGATGATTGATCATCTGCAGCTTCCAGTACTGCCCGTTCACATCGTAGAGGTCGCTCCACAGATTCGCCCAGGTCTCGCTGTCGATGTACATCACGCGATTGCCGTAGCAATATCCGGCGCGCTGTGAGGGGATGCGCTTGACGCTGATGATATCGACCGGCCGCATCTCCCAATCGCCGACCACCGGCTCGGGCATCAGCGCATCGTCGTAATTGGCGCGCTGGCCGCCGATCTTCGTATCGACCTGCACCAGGCTCGGGACGAAGCCGGTCCGCAGAAATTTCGCGTCCCAACGCACGATGCCGCCGTTCCAGCCGGTATGCACGTCGTCCTGCGTGAAGTCCGAGCCGACCACCGGCGAGCAGCGCGCGGCGCTCGACAGGCGCAGGCTGCGGCGCAGCGCCGGAATGAAGACGAAGACCGCCTCAGGCTTGGTGGCTTGGTCGTAGTAGAGGGTTAGTTGCGCGGTGTAGCGCGCCTGTTCCGGTTCCGCCACTTCCAGGAATTCGCTGTAGTAGATGCCCTGCGCGAGCGGATCGGTGATGGGCCGCGCGGGATCGCTGATATGGCTGAACTCGCGGTATGACTGGCTGCCGACCGTCAGGTTCTCGTTGCCCAGCCGGTCGCGCCGGTAGAGATGCCAGGCCGGAGAGCATTCTTCCCACGGCAGCGGGCGGTACCAGGTATTCACCAGCACCTTCCATCCTCTGAGCGGCGCGTTCGGATTCGGGAACGGCAGGCCGGCGATGTAACCGGAGATCATATGGCCGCCGTCGGGAAGTGCGACAACCTTCACCCCGCCTGAATACTTCTCGGTGTTCTGCTCATAGGTCGGCCAGCGGTAATGATGGGTGGCGCCGATTACCATCCGGTAGGTGGGTTCGAGCTTCCAAGGCGTCTTGCCGGCAAACAGCAACTGAAGCCCCTGCGGCATGTAGTCCTTGTACTGCCGCCAATTCTGCATCGTGATGACCGTGCCGGGCTTGACCGCCGCAGCCTCCTCCTCCTGCGCACTGGCGAGTCCCCCTGCAAACAACAACAGGAGCCCGACGTAAGCAACGATGAATGGTTTGCTGCCCATAGTCCTGTCCCCTTGTCCCCTTGTCCTGCGGGTTGCGTTAACCCATCGTTAACATAAGAAGCAGCCTCCGACAAAGCCTATCAAACTTATAAAAAGAGCGCTCACGGCGCGAAATCAACCAGCACAACCGGGTTGCTTGGTGGCCCTCAAAACTACGGATGGTTGAACTAGCCAGCATAACAAGCCCATAGCATAAGCGGATTCACAAGGTCTCACGGACCAGCTCGGTACCGTCGACCATCGCTTTGAGTTTACCGAAGGCCACCGCGCGCGACAGATATTTCATCCCGCAGTCCGGCGCGACCACCAGGCGCTCGGGCGCGACGAACTTGAGCGCCGCGCGAATCCGCTCGGCCACCGTCGCGGGCGTCTCGATAGTCTGGTCCTTGAGGTCGAGCACCCCGAGCATCACGGTCTTGGTGCGAATCTGCTTGAGCACCGAAAGATCGAGCTGCGGTTGCGCCGCCTCGATCGAAACCTGGCTCGCTGCCGAATCCTCGAGCTCGGCCAGAAACTCGTAGCTGTTAGGTTTGGGGCGTTTCACCACATGCGCGTAGCCCATGCACAGATGGACCGCGACCGTGCCCGACACCCCTTCCAGTGCGCGATTGAGCGCCTTGAGGCCGAACTGGCGCGCCTTGTCGTGGCGCGCTTCCATGTAGGGATCGTCAATCTGGACGACGTCGGCGCCGGCTGCGAACAGATCTTTGATTTCGGCGTTGACCGCCGCCGCATAGTCCATCGCCATCGCCGCTTCGTCGGCGTAGTAGCCGTTCTCCGCCTGCTGCGTCATCGTGAACGGTCCCGGCAGGGTAATCTTGATGCGGCGATCGGTATGCTGGCGCAGAAAGGTCAGGTCGCGCACTTCGATCGGACCGAGCCGCCGAATCGGGCCCGAGACCAGCGGCACCGCGTGCGGCTTGCCGGTGCGATCCAGGTTGCTGCCTATCTTCTCGCGATCGACGCCGCCCAGCGCGTTGGCGAAGCGGTTCGAGTAGCTCTCGCGCCGCATCTCGCCGTCCGAAATGATATCGACCCCGGCCCGCTCCATGTCATGGATCGCAACGATGGTCGCGTCGTCCTGCGCCTGCTCGAGCAGCGGCGCTGGAATTCGCCACAGCTCCTCGGCCCGCACTCGAAACGGCAGGTTGGCGAGCAGCTTCTCGCGATCGATCAACCAATCCGGCTGCGGATAGCTGCCCACCACCGTGGTCGGCAGCAGTTCGACTCTGCTCATCGGATACTCCTGTCGTGTTCAGATCACGTTGTCGTGCTTGAGTCGCTCGATTTCGGCTTCGGCGAGTCCCAGCAGATCGCGGTAGACCCGCTGATTGTCGTAGCCGACCGGCACCGAACCACGGAAGATGCGGCCCGGGGTCAGCGAGAAGCGCGGCACCGCGCCAATCCCGCGCAGCCGACCCGCCACCCGATCGTCCCATTCGACGTGAACCCCACGGGCGCGGTACTGCGGATGCTCCGCCATGCCGCGCGCATCGAGCACCGCGGCGCACGCGACCTTCATCTGGTTGAGCCGCTTGACGACCTCGCTTACCTCGAGCCCGGCGCTCCACTCGCGCAGCCGCCGGTCGAACTCCAGCCCGTCGGGCGAATCGACCGCGGTGCGCGCCCGCTGCCATCGCTCGTCGGTCGGCTCGAGCCCGAGCGCGCGCAGTAAATTGTCGTACGGCTCGCCGGCCAGCGCCGCGACCGCGACCCATCCGTCGCGGCATTGGAAGGTGTCGCCGGGCTGAAAATCCTGCGCCTTGTTGCCGCTGCGATGGCGAATCAGGCCGCGTTCGAAATACTCGATCATGGTGCCGCCCAGCAGCCGGTGAATCGCCTCGTACTGCGCCAGATCGATCGACTGCCCCTTGCCGGTGGCGCGCGCATAGGTCAGTCCGGCCAGCGAGCTCCAGAGCGAAAACAGCGCCGCGATATAGTCGCCGAGCCACGGCGCGCCGCGCGTCGGCGGACTGGGATCGGGGAACCCGGTCTGGTCCATGATCCCGCCCATCGCCTGCCCGATATAGTCATACGATGGCCGGCTCCGAAACTCGGGGTCGCCATCCTGGCCGAAGCCGGAGACGTGCGTGATGACCAGGCGCGGGTTGACGCCCCGGACCGTGGCGTCGTCGAGACCCCACTTATCCCAGGTGCCGGCCTTCGCGTTCTCCATCCAGATTTCGGCGCGCGCCGCCAGTTTCAGAAAAATTTCGCGGCCTTTGGGAGTGGTCGGATCGAGCGTCACGCAAAACATGTTGCGCCGCTCCTGCGCCCACACGGTGCTGACCGGCGCCAGCCCGGCCTGCGCCGGCAGCATCGGCCCGAATTGACGCCATCCGCGATCGCCGGTTTTGGTCCGCTCGACCTGGATCACCTCGGCGCCCATCTCGGCCGCCAGCTCAGCCGCGAACGGCCCCGCGATTAGCGTGCCGGTCGACAGGATCTTTACGCCCTGCAGGGCTCCGAACGGTTCGCGAATCAGGTCCTGGTCTGCCATCGATGTTCTCTCGAGCCGGACCGCCGATGATGCGCCATTGGGGCCCGATTCGGCAACTGGCGCGGCGCGGGCGCGGCTGATTATGTTACTATTGATTGCTGTACCATCGGCGGGGTCCGCGCGGAATAAGGGAGGGGGCAGACTGAATGAGCGAGTCGATCGATCGGCGCCAGTTGTTCTTCATGGCGATAGCCGGTTTGGCCGGCGGCGCGATCGGTTGGATCCCCGTCGAACTGGCCGCCAGCGGCCATTCCCTTACCCAGGTTCAGTCGATATGGAGCCAGATCGCCGGGCTCGTCTCGATGGCGCTGATGTGGGCGATGATCGGTGGCCTGATACTGGCCAGCGAGTCGCAGACCATCGCCATTACGCCGCGCACCACGCGCGACTTCCTGCGCGGTTTCATCGTTTGTTTCGCGGTCGGACTGCCGGCGGTCTACTACGCCAACGTGGTCTTTACCGACATCCTGATCGCCGGCGGATGGGGCGTTAACCGCCCCGGGGCTTTCGGATGGCTGATGCTGGCGCGCACCATCGGCTGGGCGGTGACCGGGCTGATGCTGGGCGTCGCGGTCGGTCTGGCCGGTCTGTCGCTGCGCAATGTGGTCAAGGGCGCGGTGGGCGGATGGGTGGGCGGCTTTGCCGGCGGCCTGCTGTTCGATCCCATCAACCTGGGCGGCGGCGGTGGCACCTCGTCGCGCCTGATCGGCCTGTGCGTGCTCGGCCTCGCGATCGGACTGGCGATCGGGCTGGTTCAGGAGCTTACCAAGAACGCCTGGCTGGCAGTCGACGCGGGACGTCTTTCAGGCCGCCAGTTTCGTCTCGAACGGCCGACTATCACGCTGGGCCGCGCCGAGGAGAACGCGGTCGGGTTGTTCGGCGATCCGCGCGTCCAGGCGCGCCATGCGATTATCACCCGGCAGGGCGATCACTGGGAGATCAAGAACCTCGCGGTCCAGGCCGGCACTACCGTCAACGGCAAGCTGATCGAAAGCGCCCCGCTCGCTGATGGCGACAGCATCAAGATTGGTGACTACGTACTGAGTTTTCATCTGCGGCAGGGAGCCGCGGCGCGCGCCGGACGCCCCGATGGTCCCGCGTTCATCCACCGCCCGCGCCCGGAGAGCGCCGCGCCGCCGGGCGCGCGCGAAGCGCATTTAATCGACGGCGCCGGCCGGCGCTACCCGCTGCGCGACGGCGGCGCGACCCGGATGGGACGCGCGCTGGACAACGATATCGTGGCGAGCGATGCTTCGGTTTCGCGCCATCATGCGCAGATCGTGGCCATCAATGGCGGCTTCGAGCTGCGCGACATGCAAAGTCAGAACGGCACTTATGTGAGCGGCCGCCGCGTCGCACAGGCGCGCATCAATGACGGCGACACGATCGCGCTGGGCGATGCGCCGTTTACCTTCCATGGCTGATGACGGCGTTGCGCGGGCGCGCTTTTGCTCGCGATGCGGACAGCCGGTGGTAGTCGCCAACGCGCGCTTCTGCAAGGAATGCGGCGCGCCGCTGGCCGGCAGTCCGATGCTGATGCGCGATCTCACGTGGCAGCCGCTGCTCGCCGCCGCACTGAGCCTGCTCCCCGGCCTCGGCCATCTTTATCGGCATCGGCCGTTGGCCGCGCTCGCATGGTTTGTCGGCGTGCTGTTAGCCTATTCGATCGCCCAGCCGTTCGGCTTTATCCTGCACCTGGTATGCGCCGGGAACGCGGCGCTGTCGGGCGCGCTAAGCGAAGACGCGATCGTGGCGCGCCTGCGTCAGCGACGCGGCTCTTCGCGTTACGCGCCGCCGCCGGCATGAACCGCGCGCCGATGACTCGCGGATGATAGCGCCCGACACGATCGTCGGCGGCCGTTACAAGGTCGTCAAGCCGCTCGGCGGCGGCGGCATGAAGCTGGTCTATCTGGCCGAGGACCTGCGGCTGGCCTCGCGCCGTTGCGCGTTGGCCGAGATGATCGACAGTCTCACCAATCCCGAGATGCTGCGCCAGGCTGAGGCCGCCTTCCAGCGCGAGGCCGACATGCTCGCGCAGCTCAGCAACGAGCACATCCCCCGCATCTACGACTATTTCAGCGAGCGCAACCATCACTACCTGGTGATGGAATATATCGAGGGGGCGACGCTCGAGGAGGAACTCAAGCGCGCCGGCGGACGGCTGCCCGAAGCCCGCGTGATCGACGTCGCGATGCAGGTGCTGGAGACGCTGGTCTACCTGCACGGGCTGAGCCCGCCGGTAATCTACCGCGATCTCAAGCCCAGCAACGTGATGATCGCCGGCAGCGGGCAGGCCAAGCTGATCGATTTCGGCATCGCGCGCCATTTTCAGCCGCTCAGCAACGCCACCATGATCGGCACCCAGGGCTATGCGCCGCCCGAGCAGTATCGCGGCAAGGTCGAGCTGCGTTCCGACCTGTATGCGCTCGCCGCGACCATGCATCATTGTCTGAGCGGCCGCGACCCGTCGCAGGAGGCGCCCTTCAGTTTTCCGCGGCTCGGCACGCTGGCGCCCGAGGTCGCGCCGGCGCTCGCGACGCTGGTCGATCAGACGCTCGAATACGACATCGAGAAGCGGGTCTCGACCGCGCAGGAGTTCCGTCGCCGGCTGATCGAGATCAAGGACCGGCTCGCGAATCCGCCTCCCGTCGCGCCGAGCTTGCTGGCGCCGGCGGCGTCGACCGGGTCGAAGGCGTCGCGGCCGCAGCTCCAGCTTCCGCTCGGCACGCCGGCCGGCGGTGCGGTCGACGCGGGCTCAAATCCGGGCGCGGCGCAAAACTCCGCGGCGGCCGAAGCCGCGACCATCCTGATCGACGCCAGCGCGATCGCGTGTCCCGGTTGCGGCAGCCGGATTCCAGCCGACTCGCGTTTCTGTTCGTATTGCGCTACCGACCTCCGCCACGTGTTGGGCCCGGCGCACGTCGCCAACGACCCGGAGGCCAAGACCGCATCATTACCCAACCTGCAGAGCCTGCCGCGCCGCGAGGCGTGGTTCTCGCCGGCCGACTATCGCCGCCATCTCCGCACGGCCATCCTGATCCTGATCGCGATCTTCGCGTTCGGATTCGTGCTGGCCAAGCTGGTTACGTATTTGGCGTCATCGAGCACCGTCCCGGCGCCGAGCGGCAGCTCCGAGCCCGCGCCGCCGCCGTTCGGCATGGAGCCCGGCGCGCCCGCCGGGGCTCCCAGCGAGCGCGCCGCCGCGATCCGCAAGGCGCTCGACTTCCAGGGCTACACCGACGTGCACTTCAAGATCGAGGGCGACACCATCGTGTTATGGGGCAACGTGCCGAGTCAGGCCGACCGCATGATGGTGGAGACGATTGTCTTCACGGTCGGCAACATCTTTTCGATCGAAGATCATCTCAAGGTGACCGGCAGCGGCTGGTGAGCCGCGACGCCCGGATCGCTCAGGCTTCCTGGAGCTGGCGGGCGAACTGGCGCACTCCGGGCGGACGTCCAGCGACGATCAGCTCGTCACCGGACTTGAGCGCGCGGTCCGGCGCAATCGGCACAAAACCGCTCGCCGGGTCATCGCGATTGCGCACCGCCAGGACGCTGACCTCGAAGCGCGCGCGCGGATCAAGCTCGCGCAGGGTCTTGCCGGCCGCCGCTTCGGGAACCGCGACGCGCGAGACCCGATAGCCGGTGGCCCAGTAGATATTCGATTCGCGGGTGGCGAGCGTCGACAGCGATACGCTGACGCGATTGAAGGTCTGCGCGATCGCGCGGCGCGTGACCAGGCCCAGAAACTTGCCGCCGTGCTCGTCCTCGACCACCGGCAACTCGTCGAGCGCATCGTACTCCATCAACTGGGCCGCCTCATCGAGCGTGGTGACCGGAGTGACGATCGGCGAGTTACGCCAGGCCAGGTCATAAGCGTTGACCAGCGGACCTAGTTCGTTGCCGCCGCCGAGCAGCGCCAGCAACTGGTGGGTGACGATAATCCCGGACAGCCCGCCCTCACCGTCGACCACCGGCACAATCGCCTGAGCCGTCTCGCCGGCGATGCGCAGTACGTCGGCCAGCGAGCTATTCTCGCTCAGAGTGTCGACCTCATGGGTCATCACGGCGCTGACCGGTATCTGGCTCAGGACCAGCCGCTCCTTGCCGATCTCGAGACTTTTGCCGGCCCGGGCCAGCGCGAAGGTATCGATCGATTCGGGCTCGATGGCGCGCGCCACCAGCATCGAAAGCACCACCGTGATCATCGCCGGCAGGGTGATCTGGAGATCGCGGGTGGTCTCGAACAGCAGGAACAGCGCCGTCATCGGCGCGTGCGTGGCGCTGCTCAGGAAGGCGCCGAGTCCGACGAAGGCATACGAACCGCGCGAACCGGTGAACGACGGCAGCAGCTTGGCGAACACCCGCTGGATGGTGCCGCCGCACATCGTGCCGATAAAGAAGATCGGGCCGAACACGCCGCCCGGCGCGCCGCAGCCGAGCGATATCGCGCTGGCGAAGAATTTGGCGGCGGCCAGCGCGCTCATCCGGGCAAGCGTGAAATGGCCCTGCAAGGCGTGGTTGATCACGGGGTAGCCGTCGGACAGGTTTTGCGGCAGCGGGATCGCGATCAGGCCGACCGCCAGCAGGCCGACGCCGAGCTTCACCCAGTCGGGCCACGGCAGCCGGCGAAAGAAATCGGCCACCTGATGGACGACGTGTATATAGCCGGCGGCGATCGCCCCGATGGTGATTCCCATCACGCCGTAGGTCACCATCTCCCAGTAGCTCTTCAGTTCGAACGGCGCCGGCACGAACACCGCGGCGTTGCCGGTCAGCGCGCGCGAGGTCACCACCGCGCTCATGGTCGCGATGATCAGCAGCGACAGGTTCGCCAGCTCGGTCTGATTCAGCAGCACGATCTCCTGCGCGAACATCAGACCGCCGATCGGCGCATTGAAGGTGGTGGCGATTCCCGCTCCGGCGCCGGCGGCGACCAGCACCTTGGCGCGCTCGGCCGACAGCCGGCGCATCTGCGCGACCGCCGAGCCGATAGCGCCACCGATCTGCGCGATCGGACCTTCGCGGCCGACCGAGGCGCCCGAGCCCAGCGACAGTGCCGCGCCCAGCGCCTTGACCACGATCCAGGTGCGCTTGATACGGGCGTTGCCGAGGTTGACCATCTCCAGGAAATGCGGAAATCCGTAGCCCATCACGTCGCCCGGGAAGAACCAGTTGAGCGCCAGGATTCCGGCCCCGCCCGAGAGCAGAATGACCGGTATCAACGACGCGTGAAGCGAGTACAGGCGTATCCCGAGCGCATGCCATTCGACGTCCATGAACAGGTAGGAAAAGAAATCGATCAGCTCGCGAAAGCCCAGGTTGCCGAGCGCGCCCAGCACCCCGACCATCACGGCCAGCAGGATTAATTCGACATACTCGAACTGGTCCGAGCGCAGCGCCAGGAAGGAGCCGAGCCGCGGCCAGACGGTAGTGGAGGTTTCTTTCGGTGCAGCAGCCATCTTCAGCTAGATTTTAAGGAACTCGCGCACCACGCCAAGGAACTTGGCCAGGCGATCGTGATGAACCCAGTGGCCGGCGCCGCCAATCACGACCGACTGCGCATCGTTAAATGCGCTCAGCCGCCCGTCGCGCTCCGGCTCGCCCGCCCACGGCGACTCATCGCCGCGCACCAGCAGGCAGGGGCTGGTGATACGGGCCCAGATTTCACTGGCGTCCTTGAGGTTGAAAAGATAGGGCGAAGTGGCGTGTACGTAGTTGTCGAACTTCCACGAGTAGCTGCCATTCTCGTTACGACGCACGCCGTGAACGGTCAGATGGCGCGCCTGGTCGACACTGAGATGCGGGTTCGCTTCGCGCATCCGGCTGAGTGCATCGTCGAGCGTCGCGTATTCGCGCACCTTGCGCCGCGCCAGCCCCTGCATCACCTCGATCCAGTTGCGCATGCGCTGCGGGGCGGCGGTTTCCTGGATCATCGAGGGCGGCGGACCGAGTCCCTCGATCGCGACCACCGCGCGCACCCGCTCGGGAAAAACTCCGGCGTACTGCAGCACCACGCCGCCGCCCAGCGAGTGGCCGATGAAGGTGGTCGGCTCGGTGCCGATGGCGCTCATCAACTGCGCCAGGTCGAGCACGTAATCGATCATCGAGTAGCTGCCGCCGATCGCCCAGTCGGAGTCGCCATGGCCGCGCAGATCGGGCGCGACGACGTGAAAATGGCGGC
>Ga0307374_10001384_pt1 | contig 44883 bp, 33 predicted proteins | sample OX3MG_FD_202532 | JGI IMG/M metagenome (GOLD analysis project Ga0307374, IMG submission 202532) | Soil microbial communities from Risofladan, Vaasa, Finland - OX-3 | ecosystem: Environmental > Terrestrial > Soil > Coastal area > Acid sulfate soil | place: Finland: Risofladan, Vaasa | collected...
TGAGGGTGGCTGGCGGCAGAGCGAAGCGATGCCCCAGCGAACTGGGGCTTCGCCTAGGCTCAGCCGCCAGCCACCCGACTGTCAAAATGGCTTTGAAGAGGCCCTACGAGCAGCGCAGTTTCGGACGCCGCTGCCGCCGAACTCCAACCAGCGTGGCTGCTTGGGTTTACGCGGTCGCCGCCCTTTTGCGCCTCGCTTGCCATGCCCCCCGACGAAGACGAACTCTACCAGGAACGCATCCTGGAACATTACGAAGACCCCTACCACCGGGGGCACGCCGCTCACGCCACGCACGCTCACGAGGACGACAACCCCTTGTGCGGCGACTTCATCCACATCGATTTGGCTATCGATTCTTCCGGCCGCATTAAAGAGGCGTATTTCGACGGCGACGGCTGTTGCATCAGCCAGGCGTCGGCCTCGATGTTGATCGAACAGCTCGACGGCAAGACCATCGACGACGTCAAGAATTTCACGGCAGACGACATGCTCAAGCTGTTCGGCGCCAAATTGACGCCCAATCGGCAGAAGTGTTGCCTGCTTTCCTGGCGGGTCTTGCAGTCGGCGATCTATTCGCCCAAGCAGGATTCGCCGCCCGACGGCGAGCCCGAAAACGGGCGCGCCTGCCATTGAACGAATTTTCCGGCGGCCCCGAGCGAAAGCGCCCCGCGCCGCCGAAGGAGTTTCGCCATGACCGCTCTGCACGCCGCGCTGCCGCTCGACCCTGAAGCGCTGCGCCCCGATTTTCCGATTCTCGCGACGGTTCTGCACGGCAAAGTGCCGCTCGCCTATCTCGACAACGCCGCCACCACGCAGCGCCCGCGGCACGTCATTCAGACGCTGGTCGACGTTTACGAAAAGCAGTACGCCAACGTGCATCGCGGGATTCACTGGCTGAGCGATCAAAGCACCGACTTGTACGAGGAGGCCCGCGAAAAGGCCCGGGCGTTCATCAACGCCCGATATCGCGAGGAAGTGCTGTTCACTTACGGCACGACGGAAGGCATCAACCTGGTGGCGCGAAGCTGGGGCGACGCCAACGTCAAGGCCGGCGACGAAATCCTGCTGACGGTCATGGAGCACCACTCGAACCTCGTTCCCTGGCAGCAGTTGGCCCAGCGGACGGGGGTCGTGCTCAAGCACATTCCGATCACCGACGACGGACTGCTGGAACTGGACCAGCTTCCGAGCTTGCTCGGGCCGAGGACCAAGCTGGTCGCCGTGGCCGGCGTTTCGAACGTGCTGGGCACGATCAACCCGGTCGAGGAGATCATTCGCCAGGCCCATGCGGCCGGGGCAGTCGTGTTGGTCGACGCCGCCCAGAGCGCCCCGCACCTGACGACCGACGTCCAGCGGCTCGACGCCGATTTTCTGGCCTTCAGCGGCCACAAGCTGATGGGCCCCTCGGGCGTGGGCATTTTGTACGGCCGCCGCGAACTGCTCGAAGCGATGCCGCCCTTTCTGGGCGGCGGCAGCATGATTCGCCGCGTCCGGCTCGACGGCTTCGAACCGGCCGATTTGCCGGCCAAGTTCGAAGCCGGCACGCCGCCGATCGTGCCCGCCATCGGCCTGGGCGCCGCGCTTGACTACATCGGCCGCATCGGGCTGGATGCCATCCACGAACACGAACGGCTACTGACCGTCAGGGCCCACGAAGCGCTCGAAGCCGTCGGAGGAGTGCGCCTTCTCGGACCGGCGCCCGACAAGAAAGCCGGCATCGTCAGCTTTACGCTAGAAAGCGTTCATGCGCACGACATCGCGCAACTGCTCGATCGCCAAGGCATCGCGATTCGGGCGGGGCATCACTGCACGATGCCGCTGCACAAGCGATTAGGCGTGAACGCCAGCGCTCGCGCGAGTTTCTACTGCTACAATACGCTCGCCGAAGTCGACCGCCTGGCCGAGGCGCTGGGCGAGGCCAAGCAATTGTTCCGCCGTAAATCGAAGTAAGGGGCGGCGCTAGCGGCCTTTTCGCCAGCAGCCTTACTGCCCCGCGAGGGTGACCAACTCGCGCACGAATTTGACCTGCGGCTTGACGCCGCTGGCGCCGACTTTGGACGGCAGGTAACGCACCGCCTCGCGCGGCGAGTCGGCCGGGTGGAAGTTGTCGCCCTTTTGCCAAATGGGCGACTTGCCTTCCACGCCGCCAAACGTGAACGGCTCGGCCAGCCAGCAAGGAAACCAGTGCCCCTCTCCGTCGGCGTCGGCCAGGTAGAATTCCGGATAGCTGGTCTTGGGGATCCAGACGGTGCGCGCCGGCACGTCGCTGGCGCGGCAGAGGGCCACGAACAGCGACGTCAACCCTTCATGATCGCTGGCCTCGTCGCGCAGCGCCTGCAAGGCGCCGGGCAGCTTCGGGCCCTCTTCGTGTTTCACGTGCTCGCGAACCCACTGGAAAATTGCTTCGACCTTCTCCCAGTCGGTTTTGCCTTCGTTTTCCTTGGCCAGCTTCTTGGCCAGCGCCTTGATTTTGCCGCTCTTGCTTTCGATTCGGGGGCTGGCGCCCAGATAGTGGCGAATCTCCTTGGGCAGCTTCTTGGTCTCGAGCTTCTTGAGGCTCTTTACGTCCTCGGGCGGCGATTGAGAGTATCGCGTGATCTCGAAGGTGATCACCATTCGCGCCTCTTGCCCGGCCGGCACCTGAGGCATGGTAAAGGCCAACTCCTTGACCGTGTCGACCATGCGGTCGCTTTTCTCCTGAGTGAACGGAGAAAAGTCCTCTTCGACCACTTTCACTTGTTGCTCGGGCCAGTCGACCGGCAACTGGAAAAAGCCGGCGACGTTCGTACAAGGGCCGTCGCTGGCCGTGACGATCACGCCGATGCGCCAGCGTTCCACGTGCTCTGCGCCAAGCTGGGGCCCTTTGCCGTTACCGGTCTGCTCGCCGAAATCATTCGTTTTCGACTGCGCCCAAACGGGGCTCGTGATCGACAAAATGGCGACGATCGTCGCCAGCCGCATTCTTTGCACGACAAGACTCCTTATACAAGCGGCCTCTTGCCTGCCGAAGGTGCTTGAAGGCGGCCGGCCCTCCGCCAGGCCGACCGGGACTCTTCCAGTCTAACTTAATCACGCGCCGCCCCAAGCGGCAATTCCCATTTTCTTCGCTCGAGCAGCTAATTCTTGTAAATCTTGTGCTGCGGGCGGCCCGAAAGGATTTGCTCCTTGCCCCAGTTCGTCACGTCGCGGAACGCCTGGCTTCGAATGAATCCGGCGAACGCCTGTTCGTCCGACCATTCGCTGGTGATGAGGTACGAGGCGTCGTCGGCTACGTCTTTCCACAAGGTCGAAGCGCTGTGCCCTGGTGCGGCCTTCAGGGCGTCGATCACCGCGGCGAACTTCGTTTCGAAATCTTGTTGCTTGCCCGGAATCACATGGTAGTTCATGCCGACGGTAATCATTTCGCCAGGGGCTCCTTGCTTCGTAGTCTTAGGGTTGAAAGGACGACGTTCCGCGCGACAGTCTACCAGATTCGGCCACGGACCAGAATCGCCGGAGAAGGATTTGCCGCGCGAGCTGTTTTGCGTCAACGCCCAAAGTCGGCGCCACGAGGCGAGCGTCTGCGCTGGCCGAATTAGGGCGTCCAGGCGAGCGCTAATCGGCGTCCTTCGGCGGCAAAATGACGATCGAAGCGTATTTCCACGTCTTGCCGGGCACCAGCGTTTCGACCAGCGTGCCGTCGAGGTTCGCCTGGCAGATCTTCGAGTCCTCGGTCCTTCACCGTAGCGGGTCCAATACATCATGCCGACCAGTTCGGCGCACGAGTCGTCCGCCTTTTCGGCTGTCGCCGGTTCATCGGCGGCCAGGCACAGCTCAAACGTCAACCCGGTGATTAGCAACGCCAACATGCCTCCGGTTAGACAGAATTGTTGGCTGTACCGCGCGACGTTAGTCCGGGGGCCGCTCATGGCAATGATCTCCGAGAGAAGTTCATGGGGTGGTTGTCAGGGCTGGGCTTGCTCTGCCTCGGCGGCGCTTACCAACCCGTCGCCGTCGGCGTCGAGGCGCTCGAAAACTTCCACGGGACCAACGAACTCGCGGCGGCTGAGGTCGCCGTCGCGGTTGCGGTCGAGCTTGCGGAACCATGCCGGGCCGGCAGCCGCCTCACGGCGCTCGGGGTCGTCGGCGATCGGGCGCACACCGGCGGCTTGGGCGCCGGCTGGCGTGTTGCGCGAGAGCTCGATCGCCAGCCGTTGCGGAATCTCGCTGCCGGCCAAACGCCCGTCGCCGTTCGAGTCGGCCTTGTCGAGCGCGGCTGCGGCGCCGCGCAGTTCGCGCACGCTGAGCACGTTGTCGGCGGCGGAGTCCAGCACGTTCAACAGTTGCTGGCCGCCGTCGGCCACTTCCAACAGCAGCCGCGAGCTGGCTGCCCGGGCCTGACGCTGGGCGTAGGCGTTGAACTCGGCGCCGAAAATCTTGCCGTCGCCGTCGGCGTCGATCGCTGCGAAAGCGGCGGCCAATTCCGCATTACCGGCCAGTTCGGCGGCGTCGAGATAGCCGTTGTTGTCGGCGTCGAAGTTTTGCAACGTCGGCCCATTGTCGGCGGTCTGGGCCGGGTCGCTCTGGCTGAGATACAAGTCGAGCGAGGCGTCGCTGAGCGTCAGCTTAAAGGCGCCATTGCGCGAAAGCTTGGCTTCAACCCCTTTGCCTGCCGAAGCGTGGATCTGAACGAGCTTCTTGCGCTGCGAAGGCGACACGTACAGACCCTTGCCGATCATGGCGGTCAATTCGACGCCCGGCCCGCCGCGAGCGAAGGCGAGCAACTCATCGGCGGTCAGCCGCCCATCGCCGTCGCGATCGAACTGTGCCGTTTGTGCCTCGGGGAAGGCGATCTCGCGACCGCTGGCCGCCGCTGCGAGCGAACCGTCCCGGTCATGGTCGTAGCGTTCGATGATCGCCGCGACGATCCACTCAGGCGTCATATCGGGGCCGATCAGATACAACGGCGCCGCGCCGGGCAAAATCGATTTGGCTTCATTCGCGGCCGGCGTCGCGGCCGCGAGCGAAGCGTCGGGGGCCACGGTCAACTCGCGGGGCGAGAGGACTTCGTCTTCGTTGAAATCGCGATTCGCCAACCGCGCTTCGGCGGCCGACAGTTCTTCGGCCGTGAGTTGCTGATCGCCATCGACGTCCAACAGCGGAAACAGCGCAGGGGCCGGCGCCATACCCGCCCCGGCGTAACGCAAGGGGCCGTTGCTCGCCGCAATCGCCAACGGCGGCGCCACGCGCGAGAAATACTCGACGAGCGCCTGCTCGCTGAACCGGCCGTCGTGTTCCGCCGCCAATTGCCGCAGCGCGTTCTTGGCCACCTCGGCTTCTTGGCCCAGGTAGACGGCCGCGTTTTTGGCCAGCACCTCGATTTCGGCCGCCTTCGGCGCCGGTCGACCCTCGGCTGCCGGTTTGGGTTCTGCAAGATCGATCGCGCCATCGCGGTTGGCGTCGGCCTCGTCGAACAGCTTCTCGATGTTTCTTCGCCAGAGTTGCCGGAACGGCTGCCGATTGACTTTCACGTGCAGCCGGATCAGCACCGGCCGCATCGGGCCCAAGAATAATAAGTCCTGCGAGTCGTCGTTCGCCGAAGTCGCACGATTACCTGCCGCCTCGTCCTGCCCGGCTTCGGTTTGCCTCCCGACGGCTGCGTCGTGCAACTCAGCCGCGCGGCTCAAGCCGCAGAATGACGCGTAACACGCGACGGCTGCAATCGTCGCACGACGCATGAAGATCGCCGTCTTACTCGGCGCCCAAAGTCGCTCCTTGTTCCTAGCGCGGCGGAGCCGCAACCAAAGTAGTAGGCACACTCCGTGTGCCGCGACCGGCGTTGTGGTTTGGCGCCATCGCAGGGTTGGCGACGGCACACGGAGTGTGCCTGCTACTTTGGCGCAAGCGTCGCCGGCGCCGCGGCGCAGCCCATTCAGTTTTGGCGCTAAATCTTGTCGCCGCAACAAGACTTGCGACATTAATAGCATATCGCGGACTATTTCACCCATGGCGCGAGTTTGCCTCCTTTGGCCTCTTCGACGATCCGTTGAACTTCATCCGCCGGAATGGCCCAGCCGCTGGCGTCGGTCGTTTGGCCTACGGTAACGCCGACGACTCGCCCCGCGGTATCGACGATCGGCCCGCCGCACTCCGCCGTACTGACGGGCGGAGAATACTCGAGCGCGATGGGAAAATCGTCGCAACGCCAGGTCCTGTCCCAACTCCAATAGCCGATCTTGACCGCAGGCAACAAGGGCAATTCGAAAGACAGCGCCTTCCCGTCCCGAACGACGACGACGGGCACGACGTCGCCCGATAGTTTCCCTTCGACCGCCTTTGCGACGTCATCGTCCGACGCGACGCGGCGCCCGGCAATCGAATGCAGACGGTCTCCTGGCAGGATGCCAACGGATTTGGGCAAACCACGGTGGGCGTTGATGATGTATTCGCCATCGTTGGCAATGCTGAAAATGGGCGGCCTGTCGGCTTTGATCCGGAGAGGAAGATCGTAGTTTGGTTCCTTAGGATTTTCCAGTGGACGAACCGCGACGCTCACGACGCCGACGCTCAAGGGCAGACCATCTGGTCCAACCGGCAGCACGATTCGACCGACGGGCGGCGACTCGCCTTCCAGCCAAGCGACGGGACGCACCGATTCAGGAGGAACTTGCACCACGGCCAAATCGAAAGCCATGTCGACGCCGACGATGTTCAAGTCGATGATGCGACCATCGGGCAATCGGCATCGCGGCCCGGGCGGCAGCACGCTGGCTTTGACGACGGCCAAGCCGTCTTCGTCGACCACTGTGCCGAGAGCGACGGGAACGGCGCCGTTGAGGATCGTGACCACGCTCTCGCGCAGCGGCGCCGTTACTGGTTCAAAGACCTTCTTGAAATTCCGGCTTTGGGTCCATTGATCGGGTCGCAACCGCACGGCGCCGCAAACCGCGGTAGTGTACCCGCGCGAACCCAGAGGAATGATTTCCCCGCGCTTCATCTGCTCCATGAGGACCGCGATGCGCGGAGCGCCGACGACCATCCAGTGGTGGCTCCACGCACCAGCGTTGCAGGCTTTTTCTCCAAACAGGCGGACATATAGTTCAAAGTTGCCGCCATTAACAATGCCGACCAGCCGCCCGGCGAGGTCAAAGAACGGTCCTCCCGAGTCGCCGCCGGCAACCCGGCAGTCGGTGACGAAACGATCATGTGTCGACAGAAGTACGCGTCCCAATCGCAAGGGGGCGAGACGATCTTGGCGAAACCCGCCCGGATGGCCCAGTTTTACCACCCAATCGCCGGCATCTACCATCGCGTCGGCATTGAATTCGACGAACGGATACGGCCCAGGTTCGGACAACTGTACGAGTGACAGGTCGTCGTCGATGCTTGCGCCGAGGAGCTTTGCTTTGCGTTGGGTTCCGTCGGCAAAGATCACTAGCCCCTCTTCTCCAGGCATGTGGTGCTTGCTCCAATCGCCGGTGTTGTCGTAAGGGAGATGGGTCACATGGAATTGCGAGAGCACCAAGCCATCGGCGCTGATCACGACTCCTGAAGCAGCGCTTTTGAGATGCGGACCGGACCGGGGCAGCGCCGCGTTAGAAGGGCTGAGCACCCCGACGACGGCAGGCTGAACTTGCGGCGTGAGTTCGATACACTTTGCCTCGATGGCGTTGAAGTCGGGCGGCTCGGCAGGCGAGAAGTCCGAGGCGTCGACCGTTGGCTCGACCGATTCCCAGAAATGAATGGAAAACGTTCTTTCGGCGGTCCCCGCCGGTGCAATCGCCAACGATGCGGGCAACAGATAGAGAACGGCCACGATCGCCAAGATCGCCGACAGGATTGCACAGATCACTGCCGGACGCGTGCGCGGTTGGTGGGTTTGTTCTTCGAGAGCCATTGGCGTTTCCTTGCGAGCGGGTATCTCAATCGCGCGAAACTGCACTATTGCTGGCGAACCCCACCTCGAGTAACGCTGGACTTCGAACCTTAATCCTGCACTTACGCCAGCGCTTCCTTCACCGGCGCCGCCTTCGGATCGACGACGCGAATCGGCCGGCCGACGTTGGAAATGTTCTGATGGCTGGCGTCGATCGCCAGCGCGCCGCAAATCGTGGCCAGCAGGTCGCCGACGGGAACCGGGCGATCTTCGACCGTCGTGCCGTCGGCGCTAGTCTTGCCGATGGCCTGCCCGCCGCGGACGCCGCCGCCGGCCAGCACGGCGCTCCAGGCGCCTGGGAAGTGGTCGCGGCCGCCGTTGGGGTTGATCTTCGGCGTGCGGCCGAACTCGCCCATCCAGACGATGGTGGTCGTATCGAGCAGTCCCCGTTCTGCCAACTCGCTCATCAACGTCGCCCAGGCCGGGTCGAGCACGCCGCTCAGACGCTTCACGCCGGCGAAGTTGTCGGCGTGCGTGTCCCAGCCCAGGCCTTGATTGCCGTCGACGCCGGCCAACGAGACCTCGATGAACGGCACGCGGCGCTCCACCAGCCGCCGGGCGAGCAAGCAGCCCTGACCGAAGCGGTTGCGGCCGTAAGCGTCGCGCACTTTGTCCGGCTCTTGGTCCAGATCGAAGGCTTTGCCGGCCGCGCTGCGCATCAACCGCACGGCCCGCTCGTAGGCCACGCGGTGCCCGATGGCCGAGGCCGCGGCGTGCTGGCTGATGAAGCGCTCGTTGAGCGAGCCGAGCAGGTTCAAACGCGCGTCGACCGTGGCGTCGTCGACCGCCTTGGGCGGTTCGAGATCGGCGACCTTGAGATCGTAAGCTTGCTGGCCCTCGCCGCCGCCGGCCAGACCGTCGCCGACCAACAGCGGGTCGTATTCCGAGCCCAAAAAGCCCGAACTGTAGGCCGCCGGGCTGAACGAGCGATAGGGCGCGATGCTGACGAAGTTCGGCAGTTCGGCGTCCGCGCGGCCGAGTTCCTTGGCCACCAGCGAGCCGAGCGTCGGGTAGCGGATCGGCCCCTGCGGCAAATAGCCGTTGCGCATCAGGTAGGTGGCGCGGCTATGGTCGCCTTCCTTGGTGCTCATCGAGCGGATCACCGCCAGCCGCTGGCCGTGCTTGGCCAACTGCGGCAGATGTTCCGAGATTTTCAAACCCGGCGCCGCGGTCTCGATCTCTTTGAACTGCCCGCCGTTGGGATGTCCGGGCTTTAAATCGAAGGTATCCATCTGGCTTGGTCCGCCGCTCATCCAGAGCAGGATGCACGAGCGGCCGCGCGGAAGCGCCGGCGCCGCCTCGTCGGCCAGCGCCTTGAACCAGGGCGACATCGAGCCGGCGATCACCCCCGCGGTCGACCATTGCATCCATTGGCGACGAGAGAGCGAACCGCGATCACGCGAGAAGATGAGTGGCGGACGCATGGCGAGGGTTCCTTATCTTTATCAAATCTTTGTGAGCGATGTTGGCGTGCGTTCAACTCATTCCCTCTCCCAGAGGGAGAGAGAGCGATTCAATGATTCAAAATGAACTCCGCACTGTTGAGCAATGCCCAGAAAATATCAGCCAGAGCCCGCTTCTCGCCGACCTTGGCGCCCCGCTCGGCGAGGAAGTCCAGCATCAGCTTTTGTTCGGCTTCGCCGGGAAAGCGGCCGAGCGCGGCGAGATACAGCGTCTCGACGCGCGCGGCGGAATCGAGAAACGGCATTTCCGCCACGGCCGACAACAACTCGCTGCGCTCGAGGCTCGTGGCGTCGGAGACCAGCGCCCCGTTCATCAGCGACAGCGCCTGCAAGATCGAGGTCTGCGATTCGCTGCGCCGCGAGGTTTGATCGGCGAACAGCGATTTCAGCCGGGCCTGCGCCGTGTCGTCGATCTGCAAGACGTTGGCCTGCGCCTGGCTGGTCGCATCGCGAAAGCCGGTGGCCTGCACCAGGCTGTCGTAGAGTTGCTCGGGCGACATTCGCCGCAGCGGCATGCGGGCGAACAATCGCGAATCGTCCTGGCCGGCGCCGCCCGATTGCGACGAAAGCTGGTAGGCCCGCGTGGCGGTGATGGCGCGAACGAGATACTTGATGTCGTATTGGCGATAGGCGAACTGCGCGGCGATTTCGTCGAACAACTCGGCATGACTGGCTGGGTTCGCCTCGTCCAGATCGTCTACCGGGTCGACGAAGCCGCGGCCCAGAAAGTGTTCCCACAGGCGGTTGACCAGCGCGCGGGCGAAATACGGATTGTCGCGACTGGTCAGCCAGCGCGCCAGCGGCAGCCGCGAATCTTCGCCGGCTCGGAACTCCGGCGCCGTGCCATCGAGAAACCTCGCTTCAGCGATTAAGTCGGTATCGGGGATTTGGATCGCCAGCTTGCCCTCGGCGCTAGCAACCAGCCCGACCGGCTGGAGCGTCTCGGCATCGGCATCATTGGGATCGACCGGCGGCTGCGCCTGGGCCACGACGCTCGAACCGCTGAAGAACGCCGCCAACGCCCAGAATTCCTGCCGCTTCCAGCGAGCAAACGGGTGATCGTGGCACTGCGCGCATTGCACTTGCGTGCCGAGAAAGATCCGCGAGGCATTGGCCGCCAGATTCTCGGGCTTGTATTCGTTGACTTGGAAAAAGGCCAAGGGACTCGGCGCGGCGCTGGCGGGCTGCGCAACTCCCAGCGCCGCGGGCGCCATCGCCGCGGGGGTGAGCAATTCCAACACGAGCCGATCGTAGGGCGTGTCCTCGGCGAACCGCAGCCGCAGCCAGGCTTCCAGCGGCGGCGCCAAGGCGCGCGTCTCGGCGCTGGTGTTGGCGCCCGGCAACAGTAGTTCGCGCCACAAGTTGGCGAAATGATTGGCATAACCGCCGCGGGCCAGGAGACTTTCGACAAGACGGCTGCGCTTGTCGGGCGAACGATCGCCGAGGAATGCCCGCACCTCGGAGGCGGCCGGAATCTTGCCGATGATGTCGAGGCTCGCGCGGCGCAGAAACTCAGCATCGTCGGCCGGCGGCGCGGGCGCGACCCCTTCAGCTTGCCACGCGGCGGCCAACACCGCGTCGATGCGGGCCGCCAATTCCAAGGGGGAAAGATCACGCGCCGCTTTCGTCTTGGCTGTTTCCGCGGCGTTCGAAGCTGAAGCCGCGCCAGCCGTTGCCAGAGCCCAGACCAGAGCTGAGATCAATGCGCCAGCAACCCAGGATGCCGATGCGCCCATCGATGCGCCCATCGATGCGGTTGCCTGGCGATTCCGCCCTTCCACGCGTCCCGCCTTCGACATGGGACTCTCCTTGCTGCGAGCATTGAGATGCGCTTTGAATGTAGCTGGGTTCACCCCGGCTCGGCAAGCTTTTCTCGCAAAGATCTCTCGCAAATGCGCCTGGGTTTTTGGCGATTCTTTTGCATGTTTTCCAGACGGACGCGGAATCTGCTTGATCTTGCCAGAACGCTGGCTTCTAATCGCAAAAGAAGTCGCGGAAGGATCCCAATTTCTCGCGCGCCGAGACGAATGGGCTCGCGGGAACCCCGTCTGCAATGTCTCTCAGTCTCGAAAGTCTCTTGGTCTCGAAGGTCTGTTGCGTCGTCGTTCGACGAGCGAATTCGGCAAGGAACGAATGTCGATGGTCCATGAGCGGAACGAGAAGGCCGTTTTTCTCGGGCGTCTTGCGGCGTGGCTCGCGTGCGCGCTGGGTTGGACGAGCATTGCCGCCGCCCAGGTTGTGATGGTCGCCTCGCCTTATGGCGGCGCCAATCCAAACGATCCCAAGCGGCCGTTCAACTTGCCGGCGCAAAAGACCGAGATTTCGGAAGCGCTAGCCGAGTTTCATCGTCTCAGCGAGCGCGGCGCCTGGGAGCGGGCCTTCAAGGAATTGGAAAAAGTGCAGCAGGCGCCGCCTAGCGCGCTGGCGCCTCGTAGCGACGGAATGTGGATGCCGACGCGCCGCTTGATTCGCCAGGCCTTGGCCGAATTGCCGCCCGGCGGCAAGCAAGCCTACCGGCTGTTCCACGACGCCGACGCCAAAGTCTTGCTCGACGGGGCGCAAGGCAAAGAAGAAATCGAAAAGCTCACGAAAATCTTCGACGACTTTTTCGTCACCGCTTCGGGCGATGCGGCGGCCGACCGGTTGGGCGACCTGTATTTCGAGCAAGGCGAAATGGGCAAGGCCGCCGAGTGCTGGCAGGCGGTGGTCGACTTTTGCCCGGAGACTGCGATTCCGCGCGTGCGGCTGCTGGTGAAGACGGCCATTGCCTTGGCCCGCGCCGAGCGTTGGAGCGAGTTCGAGGAACTTCGGCGGCAAGTTCGCGAGCGGTACGCCGGCGAGAGCGTCGTGCTCGGCGGCCGGCAACTTCCGGCGAGCCAGCGCTTGGATGAATTGGCGGCCGTGTACGCGAAAGCCTCGCCAGCGTCGACCGCTGTGGCGTCAACTGCCGGCGAAAGCGATCTGGCGCTGCCCGAGGGGGACTCGCTGCGCTGGCAATTCCGGCTGTTCAATGCGCAGCAAGCGCAAATGCTTTCGCAAGCCGGCCAAAATTGGGGCTGGCAAGCGCAATTCCCGGTGCGCGAGATGGCGCCGGCCGCCGTGATGGACGACCAACGCGCGTACCTGAACGTGATGGGCTACATGATGGCCGTCGATCTGAAGACGGGCAAGCTACTCTGGCGCAGCGCAAAACTGCACGAATTGCCGCAAAAGGTGCAGCAGAACCAATATCACTTTCCCGAGCAGTATTCGCTGGCGCTGGACCGGGGCGTGTTGTGGGGCGTCACGCGCGACGTGACCCAGATCGGCCAGCACGGCCAGAACTTCCGCCTGGCGCGCTGGGACGCCGCCACGGGCAAGCCCGGCTGGACCTCGCAGAGCGCGAGCGGACTGCAAAACTGGAACATGATGGGACGGCCGCTGCCCGCCGGCGACCGGGTCTACATTGCCGCGGGCAAGCAAGGGCAAGGCGCCGAACTGCACTTGCTGGCCGTGGCCGCCGCCGACGGCAAGCTGCTCTGGTCGACGCACCTCGGCACGCACCAGGCCGATCAGGGCCAAATGTTCTATCGCCGCACGTCGCAGCCCTCGCTGGCGCTGAACGCCGGGCGGGTGCTGGTCGACACGCACGCCGGCGCGCTGACAGCGGTCGACGTTCGCGACGGCTCGATCGACTGGGGCATGATTTACGATTCGCAGATGCCCGATACCAACTATTGGTACAACCAGCCGCGCGTGTTGGAAACGGTCGGGGCGCCGCAGATCGTCGACAATGTCCTGTACTTCAAAGGCATGCGTTCGGCGAGACTGTACGCCATCGACCTTGCCTTGCCCAAGCTGCTCTGGAAACGGCCGGTCGGCGAATCGTCGATGTTGATCGGCGTCGACGGCGAAAACCTTTATCTGGGCGGGGAAGAAGTTTTGGCCATCGATCTGAAATCGCAAAGGCTCCGCTGGGCCACGCGGCTGCCGATCGGCACCGGTTGGATCAAACCGGTTTTGACCAAGCGCTACGTCTATCAATTCACGCCCCGCGGCGTGTTCGAACTCGACAAGCGCACCGGCGACACGGCCCGGCTGTTTCGCGGCGCCGATCTCGACTCGCTGGGCGGGCAGTTGCTCGTGACCGAGGACTCGCTGATCACGGTCTCGAATCTCGCCGTGACTTGCTACCCGATGAAATCGCCGATCGGAACTAAACCGCCGACTCTGTCTCGGAGTCAATAGCCTTTCGACATGTACCGCCTGTTAGGGGCTCACGCGGAGACGCGGAGTCGCGGAGGAGAGAAGCTGGGAGCAGGGGAGAAGGAAATATGAAGTTCGAAGTCGATGAGATTACGGGCGAAATTGTCGATGCGGCATATAAGCTCCATGTCGGGCTTGGGCCGGGATTGCTGGAATCGGTTTATGAGGTGGTGCTCGAACGGGAGCTTCAGCACCGTGGCCTGCAAGTCGAGCGGCAAAAGGCAATATCATTCGAATACGACGGGTTGCAGTTCGACGAGTCGCTTCGCGTAGATTTGCTCGTAGAATCTTTGATCGTCGTTGAGCTGAAAAGTGTCGAGCAACTCGCCCCAGTCCACTCGAAGCAAGTTCTCACCTACCTGCGGTTACTAAGACTCCCTGTCGGTCTCTTGATGAATTTTGGCGCGCCAACCTTGAAGGAGGGCTTGCATCGCATCGTCAACAACTACTCCCCATCTCCCTCCGCGTCTCCGCGGCTCCGCGTGAACCATCCCCGCCCTGCCGACCACGATTTGCCTAGCTTCTATTAGGACATGCCGCCATGAACATTCCCTGGAAGCGACTCGCGTCGATCGCCTTGACCGCCCTGCTGTCTGCCTTGTCGCCGCACGTGCAAGGGAGCGAAAGCGGAATCACCGTCTCAGGCACGGGCGAGGTTCTCGCCAAGCCCACTCGCGTGGAAATCGATCTGTCGGCGGGCGCCGCCGCGGAGCTTACCGGCGACGCGATCGTCAAATACCAGGACTCGTTGCGCCGCACGCTCGACGCTTTCAAGAAGATGCAGCTCAAGAACCTGACCATCGAGCAGCGGAGCCTGTCGTTCCAGAGCACGAGCGGCGCCGCGGCGGCCAATGCGTTCGCCCAGCCCGGCAGGGCGCCGTCGACCGCCAAGTCGCAAATCGACATTACGCGAGCCTTGCGCATCGTGCTGACCGAGACGGACAAGCTTTCGGAACAGGAACTGATGGAAACGATCGGCAAGCTGCTCGACGCCGCCAAGGACGCGGGGGCCAAAATCGGCGACGGCGCGAGCAACGCCTTGATGCTGCGGATGATGGGGCAGTCGGCTTCCTCGATCCCGGTTGTGACATTCGTCGTCGAGGACGTCGCCGCGGCCCGCGAAAAGGCCTACCAGCAGGCGTTCGACCAGGCCAAGGCCCGCGCCGCGCGGCTGTCGAACCTGGCCGGCCAACGGCTGGGCCGAGTCGAGTCGGTGGAAGAAGGGCTGGAAACCAACGCCAAAGACGAGTCCGGCGTCCAAGAGAAGATGATTACCGCCATCTACGGGATTTCATCGAATACGGACAACGAAGAATCGCGGCTGACGTCGCAAAAGCTAGCCGATATTCCCGTCCGAGTGACGTTGCGAGTGCGGTTCGCTCTGGAAGAGGAGCCCGCCGCAGCCGCGTCCTCCGGTCTCCGTTGAAAAAAGGTTGAATCCATGCTGTTGAATGCCCCCTGTCGGGCCGCTTCTGGCAAATTCGCTTTCGGTGCGGCGCTCGCCTTGGTCGCCGCGGCGCTCGTCGGTTCGGCCGACCGTCAGGCGGTCGCTCAGGTCGTCTACGGCGCGCCGGGCCAGAACCACGCCGAGGGCATTACCGTTTACGGCGCCGGCGAGACGATCGGCAAGCCCGACCTGGTGGAAATCAGCATGCGGGCCACGGCCAACGCCGAACTGACGGCCGACGCCATCGTGAAGTATCGCGATGCCAAACGCCGCATCCTGGAGGGCTTCGACAAGCTCAAGCTGGAGAAGCTGAAGATCGAAGAGGTCGGCGTCTCGCTCACCAACCACACGGCCCAAGAGGCGATGCAAATGGCCATGCGCGGCATGGTCGACAACAACGCCGCGGCCAAGAGCAAGGTCGAGATCGCCAGCTCGCTGCAATTGAGCGTTTCGGGCATTAGGGACCAATCGATCGAGCAAGTCATGGAGACCGTGGGCAAGCTGCTCGACGCCGCGAAGGACTCGGGGGCGGAAATCGGGCCGTCGGCCGCCGATGTCAACATGGCGTATCGTTACGGCCGGCAGGCCGATAGCGCGTTGGTGCGATTTGTCGTCGTCGATCTGAATGATTTAAGGGAGCAAGCCTATCGAAACGCCGTGGCCGACGCCCGCGCACGCGCCGAACGGCTGGCCAAGCTCAACGGCGTCCGCGTCGGCGAGGTGCTCGGCGTGCAAGAGGTGCAAGTTTCGGGCGACGATGGAGGCCAAACGACGACCCCTTGGGGCCAAGTGGCGCCGTCGCACAACAAACTGAACGAGCCGAGGATCACTTCCGACACGTTCGCCGAAATTCCCTTTCGCGTGAAGTTGATGGTGCGGTTCGGCATTGCGCCGCCGGAGGAAAAAACGGCGCAGAAGTGAGATCGGGTTGATTCGTAGCGGCGGTGCAAAGACGAGGCGTTTGTGAAGACATCGGCGATTGCCATTGGCTTGTTCATCTGTGCGTGCCGCCTGGGCGCCGTTGGAGCGGCGGCCGAGGATGAGGGCGTGACCGTCATTGGCAGCGGCGAAGCGCGAGCTAGGCCCAACGCGTTCGAATTCTTCACGCGAGTCAGCGGCTCGAGCGAGTTGGGCGGCGACGCTTTGGTCAAGTTTCGCGAGTTCAAGCGGCGCACTACGGCGGCCGTGGAAAAACTGAAGCTGCCTGACAGCGACGTCGCCGTCGGCGGTTTTTCGTTGACCTCGGCCGACGCTGCCAGGTACGGCCAAATTCAGGTGTTTCGCATCGGCGACGATGGCGAAGAGGAGACGCTCAAGCCGGGAATTATGTTTTCCAGTCTGGTTCGCGTTTGCGTCCGGGGCATCGACCGACTGCCGGAAGAGCAAGTTCCGGAGAAGATTTCCGAACTGTTCGATCGTCTGAAGGACGGCGGCGTGTCGATTCAACCGGTGCAGGCGAACACCGATACCGCCGAGTTCGAGGTGCAAGACGGCTTTGTCGCAGCACCGGTCGTCGTGTTCGTGCTCGAAGACGCGACCGAGCTGCGGCGGCTCGCCCGCCAACGGGCGTTTCAGGCGGCGCGCACCAGCGCCGAGGAGCTCGCCAAATTGGCGGGCGTCGAATTGGGGGCGGTGGTTTCGATCCAGGAAGTCAGCGGCGAGGGCGATCCGTGGATGGAAATCGTAGCGCCCGATGCATTCGAGCCCCCGCAGATCGCACGCCGAGGCAAGTTGCGGCTGACATCTGGCACGATGAGCGAAATTCCGGTCCGGGCCCGCTTGCGCGTTCGTTTCGGCCTCAAGGCGGAAAGCGTTGCTGGGGAAGAAAACGCTGCGGCGGAAAGAAATATTGTCGCGGAACAAGGAGCGTCGCAATGATGCATCGATCCGCCGCACATGCCAAGATTTCCGGCTGGAAAGCGGCGTTGTTGGCGGCTCTGCTGGCGATTGCCGCAGCTTCGCCCAGCAGCGCCGAAGAAGTGCTGCCTAAGCACATTACGCCGCAAACCTTGAAAGCGGTCAAAGCCGGGCTCGACTATCTGGCCCGCACGCAAGGCGCCGACGGCGGCTGGCACGACACGCAAGGGGGCGAAGCCTATCCGGTGGCCATGACCGCGCTGGCCGGCACGGCGCTGTTGGCGCACGGCGATTCGCCGACGCGCGGTCATTACGCGCCGCAAGTGCAAGGCGCCGTCGAGTATCTGCTGGCCTGCAAAACGCCCTCGGGCCTGATCACCGGCGCCGGACAGGAATCGGGCCGGCCGATGCACGGACACGGCTTCGCACTGATGTTCCTGGCCTCCGTCTACGGCACGGAGACGAACCCCGCGCGGCGGACGCAGGCCAAGGAGGTCATCGACGCCGCCGTGGCTTTGACCGCACGCGGACAAAGCCCCGCGGGCGGTTGGACTTACATCCCCGGCAGCGGCGATGAGGGGTCGGTGACGGTGACGCAAGTGCAGGCGTTGCGTGCCTCGCACAATGCCGGCTTCACCGTGCCCAAAGGGACGATCGAAGAGGCCGTCCGCTACATCGAGCGCTGCAGCACGCCCGAAGGCGGCATCGTCTATTCGCTTGGCTCGGGCGGCGGGCCGCGTTTGGCGATTTCGGCCGCCGCCGTGGCCACCTTATATAACGCCGGCGAGTACGACGCCCCGGTCGCCGAGCACTGCCTGAATTACGTTTGGCAGCAGTTCCGCGGCCAGAAGAATTTCAGCAAAGGGGGCGGGCACGACTACTACACGCACCTTTACGCCTCGCAGGCTTATTACATGGCCGGCGACAAGTATTGGGACGAGTATTTCCCTGAAGTTCGCGAACAGTTGCTTTCCATGCAAGACAAGGGCGACGGCTCGTGGAACGGCGATTACATCGGCAAGACCTACGGCACCGCCATCGCCCTGATTATCTTGCAACTGCCGTACAAGTATCTGCCGGTATATCAGCGTTAAAACTGCAGGGAACGCCCTCGTTAGAACTGTAGGGAACGCCCTCCGTGGCGTTCCGCGAAGCGCGTGAGATCCGGTGTTGATGGGCGGGGCACGGAACGCCACGGAGGGCGTTCCCTACAGACGAAAACTTCCTCTTCTTGAAAGAACAACCCGTGAGCGAAATAGAAAACGACCCCGATCTCGCCGGGCTGGCGAAACTCAAACAAGCGCACCAAAGCCTCCGCGAGCAAATCGCCCGGATCGTGGTCGGCCAGGACGAAGTGCTCGACCAGTTGATGATCAGCATCTTCGCTCGCGGCCACTGCATGCTCGAAGGCGTGCCGGGGCTGGCCAAGACGCTGATGGTCAGCACGCTGGCCGATTGCCTGTCGCTGGCCTTCAACCGCATCCAGTTCACGCCCGACCTGATGCCCTCGGACATTACCGGCACCGAAGTGTTGCAAGAAGACCGCTCGACGGGGGCCCGGCAACTGCGCTACGTTCACGGCCCCGTCTTCGCCAACGTCGTGCTGGCCGACGAAATCAATCGCACTCCGCCCAAGACGCAGGCGGCGCTGCTGGAAGCCATGCAAGAGCGGCAGGTCTCGGCGGGCGGTCAGCGATATCCCCTGCCCGATCCGTTCTTCGTGCTCGCCACGCAAAACCCGATCGAGCAGGAAGGCACCTACCCGCTGCCCGAGGCGCAGCTCGACCGCTTCTTGTTCAAGGTCTACGTCGGCTACCCCAGCCGCGACGAAGAACGGCAGATTTATCGGCTGACGACCGGCATGCAAACGCAGCAGGTCTCGAAAGTGCTCTCCGGCGAGGAGATTCCCGCCTTGCAAGCGCTCGTGCGGCGCGTGCCGGTCTCGGACCATTGCCTCGATTTCGCGATGGCGCTCGTCCGTGCCACGCGCGTCGGCCAGGACGAAGTCGAAGGTCCGGGCTACGTGACGAAGTGGATCGCCTGGGGCGCGGGGCCTCGCGCCGGGCAGGCTTTGATTCTGGCCGCCAAGGCTCGCGCGGCGCTCGACGGCCGCACCAGCGTGACGATCGAAGACATCCGCGCCATGGCGCTGCCGGTGCTGCGGCACCGCCTGGTGACGACTTACGCCGCCCAGGCCGAAGGGCAGACCCCCGACACGATCATCAACCGTTTGCTCGAAGACGTTCCCGAACGAGCAGGAGCCGCCCGCGCCGATGGCCAAGTCGCCCACGTATTCCAATCCTGAAGTGCTGGCCAAGGTCGCAGGGCTCGCGCTTAGAGCCCGGCGGGTGGTCGAAGGCACGATCTCCGGCTTGCACCGCAGTCCGTTCCACGGCTTCGCGGTCGAGTTCGCCGAATACCGCGAGTATTCGCCCGGCGACGATTTGCGGCGGCTCGACTGGCGCGTGTTCGGCCGCACCGACCGCTATTACGTCAAGCAGTTCGAGGAAGAGAGCAACCTCCGCTGCACCATTGCGGTCGACGCCAGCGCGTCGATGCGCTACGGCTCGGGGCCGATGACCAAGTTCGACTACGCCGCGACGGTCGCCGTCTCGCTGGCGACGCTGTTGATCGGCCAGCAAGACCCGGTCGGCCTGGCCTTGTTCGACAGCCAGGAGCGCAAAGTTCTGCCGCCCGCCGCCACGCAGGCGCAACTCGTGCGGATCGTCGGCGAACTTGAAAGCGCCCAGCCCGATCGCACCACGCAGCTCGGCCCCGTGCTGCAAACGCTGGCCGAACAGGTCCGCAAACGCGGGCTGATCGTCATCATCTCCGACCTGCTCACCGACCTGGAGCCGTTTTACGACGGGCTATCACGATTGCAGTATCGCGGGCACGAGATCATGGTGCTGCACGTGCTCGACGGCGACGAACTGGAATTGCCCTTCAACGACCTGGTGCTGTTCCACGACATCGAAGGCGACGAAGAGGTCTTCGCCGAACCGTGGGCCTTCCGCAACGCCTATCGCGAAGCGATGCAAAAATTCCTCGACGAAGTGCAGAGCGTCTGCGGCAGTCGCGGCATCGATTATCTGCTGATGCGGACCGACGAAGACCTGGCGACCGCACTGAGCCATTACCTGCACGCCCGCGACCGGATGCAGCCGCTTGGTCAGCACAAGCAGGGAGGGAAGCACTAAGCCTATGAGTCGCTCCGACCGCTCGGTTTACGGGTTCCTCTTCTCTGTGCCTGTCAAAGGTCCGGAACGACCATGTGGCTGCGCGCGGCGCATGAACGACGGGCAGAAGAGTCGGCGCCTCCATCAATGCCCACCGTGCGTGAGTCGCGAGCAGCTTTTACGTAGCCCAGGCATTTATGCCTGGGAATTCATCAGACGCGCACCCCTCGCCCGAATGGCGCCTCTGGGCCGCCGTTGGCGGCCCAGAGGCGCCATTCGGGCGAGGGGATTTCAACGGCTCGCGAGTCCCAGGCATAAATGCCTGGGCTACGCAAAAGAACGCAACATCCTCGAACTCGCGCGATGTCTCGTAAAAACAACGTCCGTCGCCGGATGTTTCGCGGCTAGGCACGTCTGAAATCCATGGACAGCATTTCCTACCTATCTCCTGCGATGCTCTGGGGAATGGCCTTGGCGGCCGTCCCGATCATCATCCATTTGCTGTTTCGCCGCCGCTTTCGCCGCATCGACTGGGCGCCGATGCACTACCTGAAACTTTCGATCCAGCGCAACCGCCGCCGCGTGCGGCTGGAACAGTTGCTGCTGTTGATCCTCCGCACGGCGCTCGTGCTGTTGTTGTTCCTTCTCGTTGCCCGGCCAGTGATGCACGCCGCAGGGTTGGGCAACTGGCTCGGCGGCCGCAGCCGCACCAGTCAATTGATTCTGCTCGACGATTCGCTGAGCATGGGCTATCGCGACGGCGGCCGCTCGGCCTGGGAGCAGGCGCAGGCGTTGGCCGTCAAATTACTGGAGACGGTCGGCCCTAAAGACCGCTTTACGCTGCTGCTGGCCTCGCAGCCCAAGACGCCGCTTCTGCGCGAGGTCGAATTGACCAACCCCGAGGAGACGGCCCGGCTTATCGCCCGGCAACAGCCAGCCGAAACGTTTACCGCCTGGGCGCCGGTCTTCGAAGCGGTCGACGAACTGCTCGATTCCGGCTCGTACCCGATCCGCGAGCTGACGGTCGTGACCGATCTGCGCCGGCCGGGCTGGGAGGACTCGTTGGCCGAACTTGGCGGTCGCTGGGCCTCGCAGCAATTAGAGATGCGCGTGTTCAACGTCGGCAGCGAGCGGACGGGCAACGTCTCGGCGGAAGACCTCAAACAAGTCGATCGGCTGGCGCTGGCCGGTCAGCCGGTGCAGTTCGAGGCCGTCGTGCGCAACGCGACCGATCGCGAACTGGCGGCCTTCGATGCGAACTTCTCGATTGACGGCAAGCCGACAGTCGTCCGGCTGCCCGCCATCGCTTCTGGCGAAACGGCCAAGATTCCGCTCGTCGCCGCATTCCAGGAGCCCGGCTTGCACCACGTCGAGTTCGAACTGCCGCAAGACGAACTTCCGGGCGACAACCGCCGCTATGCCGCCTGCCGCGTGCGCGAAGAGGCGTATTTGCTGTTGGTCGACGGCGAACCGTCCAGCGACCCGCTGGGCGGCGAGGTCGATTTCCTCGGGCTCGCGTTGGCGCTGGGCGTCGGCGAGGCCGACGCGTTCCGCGTGCAGATCGCGACCGACGCCGAATGGGCCACGCTGGCCTCGGGGCAGCCCGATTTGATCGTGCTGGCCAACGTGGCCAGCCTGGCCCCCGAGCAGGCCGAGCGGCTCAAGCGGCAAGTTGAAGCGGGAGCCGGGCTGATGATCTTCGTCGGCGACCAGATCGATCCGGCCAACTACAATCAATTGCTCGGCGACTTGCTGCCCGCGACGCTGGAAGCTGTCGTGGACGAAGAGATTTCCGGGCTGCTGTTCGAACCCGGGGCGCCCGGGCCGCTCGATGCGCTGGCGCAGCTCAATGCCGCGGTGCTCGAACGGATCAAGCTGCGGCGGTTCTACCAGGTGCAACTGGCCGAGGACCAGCCCGGCGTGCGCGTCTTGGCCCGCTGGAATAGCGCCGCTGCGGCGCCGGCGGTGCTGGAACGCACCGTCGGCGCCGGGCAGGTGCTGCTTTGGACCACGACCGCCGACAAGAACTGGACCGATTGGCCCACCGAGCCGAGCTACGTGCTCGCCGTGCGCGAGGCCGCCAAGGCCGTCATCCGCGGCGACAATCAATCCTCGAACCTGACCGCGGGCGAAGTGCTGCACGTCGAGTTGCCGCCCGGCAAGCGCGTACACCCATCGCCGGCCCCGGCGGTCGAAGTTCCTGCGGCCGAAAAACCGCAGCCGCTGAGCGTGACGCTCGGCGGCGGCGAATCGGCGAAAGCGTCGAACATCGACGATGAAAAGGCGTCGCAGACCTTGAGCTACGCCGACACGCGCCGCGCCGGCTTGTACAGGCTGGCCTGGCAAGTCGCCCCGGCAACATCGCAAAGCGAATGGTTCGCCGTGAACCCCGACGCCCGCGAAAGCCGGCTCGAACGGATGACGTCGGAAGAACTGAAAGGACTGTTCGGCGGTTTCGAGCCCGAAGTGATTTCCGCCGCCACCGCCGACGACGCACCGCTAGCCGTGCGCGGCCGCGAGATCTGGCGCACGTTGGCAATCGGGCTGCTCGGCATGCTGGCGATGGAATCGTGCCTGGCGACGTGGACCGGGAGGCAAAGGTAGCGGAGAAAAAACCGGCGAGCGGCCGGCATCAGCCGGCAGGTGCATTGGCGGTTTGTGGTTGGGGATTGGATGTAGGGCGGCCTCGCCCACCATGAATCGCGATCGATGTTGCTTCTGGTGGGCAGTGCCCACCGTACGGTAAACGGATTTGGGAATGAACGAATTCTTCGACTGGCTGCTGGGGTTGAAGGCCTCGCCCGATTGGGTGCGCGGGCCGGGCAGCCGTTGGCATCTGGAATTCCAATCGCTGCCCAGCGGCCAATGGGCGGCGCTGGCCGTCGCGGCCGCGGTCGCCGGCGTGCTCGGCATCGGCTGGCTCTATCGCCGCGAGGGGCGCTCGCTGTCGCTCGCCGTGCGGCTGCTGTTGGGCTCGCTGCGCGTGCTGATTCTGCTCGGCGTCTCGTTCATGCTCCTGGAAATGGTGATCGTGATCACCAAGCCCGAGCTGATTCCCTCCCGGCTGTTGGTATTGGTCGATACGTCGGAGAGCATGTCGCTGGGCGATCCGTATTCCGACGATTCGACCGCCCGCGAAACGGCCGAGCGAATGGGCCTCCGCACCGCCGACGGCCAGCCCGACCTGACTGCGCTGCGGCAGCGCAGCCGCCTGGAGCACGTCCAGCGCGTCGTAGGCGAAGCGCTGGGCAAGCTCCAGGAAGGCCGCGAGCTATCGCTCTACTCCTTCGACAGCCAACTCAAGCCGCTGGCCGAGGGCAAGTCGCTCGATCGCCTGCGCGCCGGCGGTTCGGCGACGGGCATCGGCGACGCCCTGGCTGGCGCGCTGGCGGCGCATCGCGGGCAGCCGCTGGCCGGCATTTTGTTGGCCACCGACGGCCGTTCGAACTCCGGCGCCGATCCGCGCGACGTCGCCGCCCAGGCGGGCAAGGACGGCGTGCCGATCGTTTCCTTGGCCGCCGGCACGCTCGAAGGCCCGCGCAACGCACGGCTCGCCGATATCGAAGCCAGCCCCGTAATCTTCATTCGCGATCCGGTCGATATTTCCGTGCTGATCGATTCTCGCGGCTTGAAAGACGCCACGGCCAGCGTTTCGCTCGAACAGCGGCAAGAAGACGGTTCGTGGCGCGAGGTTGGCCGCGAGCAGGCGATCCTCGGCGAAGACGCCGTGCTGCAGCGAGTCAATTTCCGCATCACTCCCGAGGCGCTTGGCCACGTTGACTATCGGGCCAGCATTTCCGATGTCGGCCCCGAACTGAGCGAGGACGACAACTCAGACACCGTGTCGATCCGCGTGGTCCGCGAGCGAATCCGCGTATTGCTGATCGCCGGCTATCCATCGCCCGAGGTGCAATTCCTGCGCAACGCCCTGCTGCGCGACGTGGCGTTGGAATTCGCCAGTTGGCTGCAAACGGCCGAGCAAGGCTACGAGCAGGCCGGGCATCGGCCGCTCAGGCGGCTGCCGGCCAACCAGAAGGAACTGGACCAGTACGACGTGCTGGTGCTGTTCGATCCCGACGTCCGCGGCCTCGGCCCGGCCTGGCCCGAGATGATCACCAAGTTCGTCGGCGAGGCGGGCGGCGGTTTGATCTACGTGGCGGGCGAGTTGGGCTCGCAAAAGCTGTTCAGCCCCGACGCCGGCGACGGCTCGACGCTCGGCATCGGCGGCGCCGACAGCTCGTGGCTCAAAATATTGCCGGTCGTTCGCGATCCCGGCCTGTATCAATCGTCGTCCGACGTGCGGCTTAGCTCGCGAGAAACCTGGACGCTGGAACTGTCGCCCGAGGGCGCCGCCGACGCGATCTTCCAGTTCGCCCCCGAGCCGGGCCGCAACCGCGAGATACTGGCCAGCCTGCCCGGCATGTACTGGCACTTTCCGGTCACGCGGGCCAAGCCGGGCGCCGTCGTGCTCGCTCGCCACGGCGACCCGCGGATGCGGAACCAGTTCGGCCGGCACGTCTTGATGGCCACGCAGCTTTACGGTCCTGGACGTACGGTGTTCATCGGCTTCGACAGCACGTATCGCTGGCGCTACCTGCACGAGGGGTATTTCGACGGCTTTTGGGCCCGGCTGATCGACCGCGTCGGCCGCAGCAAGGTCCTCGGCGGGCGTTATCCGTTCACCTTGGCGACCGACAAGACGGCGTACCGCGTGGGCGATCGCGTGACCGTGCGGGCGGAACTGTTGGAGAATTCGGCCGAGACGTCGGCGATCAGCGAGCTGCGCGGCGAGATCGAATGGGGCGCCGAGACATCGCAGCCGCTGGCCTTCGAGCCGCGGGGCGACGACCCGAGCGTGTTGGAAGCTTCGTTCACCGCCACGGAGGCTGGGGCCTACACGGCTCGCGTCGTGCCCAGCACGGCCGGCGAATTGGAAGCCGGCCTGCGGCCCGCCACGCTGGCTTTCCGCGTCGAGCCGCCGCAAGCCGAGCGCGAAAATCCAACGCTCGACCGGCCGCTGTTGGAAGACATCGCCCGCTCCTCGGGCGGCAGCGTGTTGGCGATCGCCGAACGCGAAAAGCTGCCGGGCGCGTTCCGCACGCACCAGGTCACGCGCACGCTCGAACACCGCGACGAAGTCTGGGACGCGCCGATCCTCTGCGGCAGCGTGATGCTGCTCTTGACCCTCGAATGGCTCCTCCGCAAGAAATATCGCATGGCCTAGTCTGCTAACTCTTGACTCCCAACTCGCCTATGTCCGCCACTCTCGAACCTCGCACGATCGTCGAAGACTTGCGCCCGCGGCGCGATGCCGTCCGCCGCCGGCTGGCCGGGGTGCGGCGCAGCTTGCGGGCCCGGTTGGCGCTCTCCGGCGTGACCTGGGTTTGGACGACGCTCGTAGCGCTGGCCGCGCTCAGCCTGGCGGGCGATTGGCTGCTGCGGTTCAGCTTGCCCGTGCGGCAATTGTTGCTGGGCGCCGCTGCGGCGCTCTTGGCCGCGACACTCTATCGTCGCTTAATCAAACCGATGACGCTGCGATTCGACGATCTCGATCTGGCGGCGGTGCTCGATCGGCGCTGCCGGGGGTTCGGCCAGCGGGTGGCGGCCGTGCTCGAATTGCCGCGGCTGCTGGAAGGCGACGTGCTGGCCTCGCCGAGCATGGTCCGCGCCGCGGTGCTCGAACACGCTCAGGCGCTCGATGAGACCGATCTCTCGTCCGCCTTCGATCGCCGCGGACCGCGGCGGATGGGCGCGCTGGTGCTCGCGACGGCGGCCGCCGCCGCGGCGTTCGCCTACTTTGCGCCTGACGCGGCCGGCTTGTGGGGCCGCCGCTGGTTCGCCGGTTCCAACGAACGCTGGCCGCAGCGCAACTATCTGGCCATCGCGGGGCTTGACGAGGGCGACGCGCTGATCGTGCCGCGAGGCGAATCGCTGTTGGTCAACCTAGACGCTCAGCCGGCGTTCTCCGGCGACGCGCGGGTTTGGACGCTCGGCGGCCGCGGCGAGACGCTGCGGATCGCCACGGCGGCAAAGCCCGCCAGCGAAGTTCCGGAAAAGGTCAGCATCCAGTACCGCACCGCCGGCGGTTCGTCGAAGCAAGGCAACTTCACGAACTTCGAGGGCGGCCGGTTCCGTTACGAATTGCCGCCGGTCGTCGAACCGCTGGAATTCCATGTCACCGGCGGCGACGATTGGTTCGGCCCGATCAAGGTCGAGCCGATCGACCGCCCGAAGATCGATCGGCTGTGGATCACGGCCCGCCGGCCCGGCAGCCAGGAGACGGAAGCCATCGACCACGCCGGCGCCGACGCGCCGCTGCTGTTTCTGACCGATACCCAGTTAGAACTGCACTTCAGTGCCACCGCCGAGTTGGCCGGCGCCGAACTTTCGAGCCAATCGGGCGAGGCGCCGAAGCTCGAACGGATCGACGACAAGCAATTCGTCGCTCGCTGGAAAATGAAGCAAGCCCAAACGTTCGAAATCCGCCTGGTCGGCCGGCAAGCGAAACTCGAATCGAAGCCGTATTACCTTTCGATCGGCCTGTTGATCGACCGGCCGCCGCGGCTCTCGCTGCGCTCCTCGGGCGTGGGCAAACGCGTTACGCCGCAAGCGAGAATTCCGCTGCAGTTGCGTGTGCAGGACGATTTTGGCTTGGCCAACCTGGCGCTCGAGCTGGAACAGACGGTTCCCCGCGAAGACGAGCCCGAAACCAGCATGCGGCAAATTGCGATCGAGCTGCCGCCCGCGGTCGAAAATCGCCTGCCGACCGATTTCGAAGACCAGCCGACCGTAGCTCTGGCGGAATATGCCCTGGCCTCGGGCACGCTCATCAAGCTGCGGGCCGCGGCGACCGACAACTGCGCGCAAGGCAGTCAGCAGGGCGCTTCGCGCTGGCTCAGTTTCCAGGTCGTCACGGCCGAAGAGTTGTTCTACGAAATCCTGATGCGGCAACGGGCCGAACGGGCCAAGTTCGCCGCGGCGCTCGAAACGGCCAAGGCGCAAAGCGAGCCGCTGGCCGGTTCGCCCGCCGCCGAGCAAATCGCCGGCGTGGCCCGCAAGCATCAGCTCGTCGCCCGGCAGGCTTGGCAGGTAGCCAACCGGCTGGAAGCCACGCTCGAAGAAATGACGCTCAACGACTTAGGCGGCCAGCAAGCCCGCGAACTGCTCAAGACCAAGGTCATTGACGGCATCCGTCAATTGCACGCCGAGCCGATGGCCCGCTTGCGCACGGCGCTTGAGGCGGCTGCCGCAGAGCCATCCGCCGAGCAAATCGTCGCCGCCCGGCAGCGGCACGAGGAAGTCGTGTCGACGATGCAGAAGATCCTCGAGCAGATGTCGCAGTGGGAAAACTTCATCGACGTGCTGAATCAACTCAAGGAGATCGTCAAGCTGCAGAACGACGTTCTGCAATCGACCGAACAGGAGAAGAAGAAGCGCACCAGCGATTTGTTTGATGAATAGCGAAAAGATCCCCTCTCCCTTGGGGAGAGGGTGAGGGCGAGGGCGTCGAGCATCAAAACGTAGGGATGACGTTGGACTTTGCGGTACTCAGAGCGGAGAGTGAGATGCTGGCTGCATCGCGAGGAGATTACGGGTTCCTCTTCTCTGTTCCGGTTCATCCGATTCCCGCGTACCGCTGCGTAAGTTTGCGAGCGCCTCGGTGGATTTTCTTAGGCATGGCTCCGATGTCCAAAGGCTCCCAGAGAAAGGTCACTCGAACCGCCTCGCTTGATTTTGCCAAAACCGGAAGAACCTCTGTTCAGGCGGCTAACTCGTCTTGCCCGTCCACGAACCCGGAACAGGCGCTGGCAACCGACGGCGTTCGAGCGAAACGAATCGACCGGGAACAGAGAAGAGGAACCCGTAGTAGAACCCGCGCATGTAACGAACAACATGTAACGAACAAATCGTCAAATTCGTCAGGAGAACAAACCATGAAACGATCGCGACTCGGCGGGTCGAACGCGGGGCGAATAAGGCGAGTGCGAGGATCGAGCCTGGTCTCGCTGTGCATCGTCATGGCGCTGGGCGTCGCGGCAAGCTGCTACGCCGAGGAACTCGATAAAAAAGCCGACGCTTCAGCCGCAGTCGCCGATAAGGCGCCAGCCGATGGCAAAGCCGCTGAAAAGTCCAAGGCCAAAACCGACGACACGCCCGCGGCGAAGATCGGCGACAAAAAGGACGCGACGACGCCGGCCGAAGTGCTGCGCTTTCGTCAGGAAAAAATCGCCGCCGAAATGACCGAACTCGAGCAGCGGATGTTCCGTTTGTCCGAGGCGCTCAAGGCGCTCGAGCCCGAAAACTCGTCGCGGCTGATGCTCGGCTTGAAGTTCGCCCGCGAGGAATTGATCCTGCACCAGATGAAAGAAACTCAGCAGATGCTGGGCAAGCTCGATCTCGACGAGGCCTCGGCCGAAGAGAAGCAGTTGCTCTCGAAGCTCCAGCGGCTGCACGATCTGTTGCTTTCGACCGACCTCGACTTCCAGGTGCAGTTGGAAAGACTGCGGCAGATACGCGAAATTCTCCGCCGGCTCGACAAGGCCATCGTCGAAGAGGACCGCGAGCGAAAGCTCTCCCAGAACGCGGCCGGCGAGCAGAAGGAGCTGGAGGGACTGCGCAAGAAACGGGCCACCCTGGAAGATCTGATCAAGCGGCAACGCGAACATCTCGAGCAGGGCGGCGAGTTGGCCAAGACGCTGGCGCTGGCCGAAGGCGAGCGAAAGTCGCTCGAACAATTGGCCAAACAGCAGGAGACCACGCGCGTCGGCACAAAAGCCTTGGCCGCCGAAACGGCTAAAGGCCAAGCACCTTCGCCGAACCTCTCTGCCGCCGAGGCCAAGATGGGCGAGGCGGTCAAGTCGCTTGAAAAGGCCGAGCCGAAGCCCGCCGTGCCGCCGCAGCGGGAAGCGCTGGCCGCGCTGGAAAAAGAGCGCGAAGCCGCGGACGAGGCGATCAAAGATCGCGAGGCCAAGCTGGCCGAGGCGAACTTCAACGCCATGCGCCGCGATCAATCGCAGAACCGCCAGCTCAACGAAGGCATCACCGAATTGGTCCGCAACCTGGGCGACAGCGGCGCCGGGGCGCTCGGCGAACTATTGCGGGCCGACGGCAGCATGTCGGGCGCCGAAGGCAAGCTGGGCCAGCAGCAGGCCGAGCCGGCCAGCATGGACCAGCAAGCGGCCCTCGATTCGCTGAACTACGCCAAAGAGCAATTGGAAGAGGAGGCCGAGAAACTGCTCGAACAGCTCCGGGCCGAGGTCAAACGCCGCGTGCTCGAAGGGCTGAACGTGATGCTCGAAAAGCAGATCGCCGTGCGCGAAGCGACGGAATTGCTCGGCCCCAAGGCGGCCTCGGGTTCGCGACAGGCGCTAACTTCGATCGTCTCGCTCGGCAAGGCCGAGCAGCGGATCATCGACATCGGCAGCGAACTCTTGACGCTCGTCGAAGAAACCGAGTTCGGCATCGCGCTGCCGGCGGCGCTGCTGGTCGTGCTCGACGAAATGTCCGAAGTGCAAGAGTTGCTCGCCGCGGGCGACGGCTCGGAGCCGGTTATCAACGCCGAGCGGCAGATCGAGGCCGATCTGAAAGAGCTGTTGGAGGCGATGAAACAGATGCCTTCCAAGGGTTCCAATCAAAGGGCGCAGCGGGGCTCCCCGGACCGCCGTCGCGAGTTGAACCGGTTGATCGCCGAATTGAAGCTGATCCGCATGCTGCAGCAGCGCACCAACCGGCAAACCAGCGACCTTGACGGCAAGCGTCCCGTCGGCTCGAAAACGTTGCCGGCCGCACTGCGGCAGAAGATCGAAACCCTGGCCGACCAGCAGGACCACGTTCGCGAGGCCGTGCAACGCCTGGCCGACGAGCGCGGCGACGAAGTTCAGTAGCAAACCCGAAAGGATGCCGATCATGAATAAGCTTTTCTTTCTGGCGCTTCCGGCCGTACTGTGGTTCGGCGCCAACAACGCGACAGCCCAGGAACTGGGCGACGATCCGCTCGGCGAAATCGCCGCCGACATGGATCGCGTGGTGCTCGAACTCTCGGGCGCCCACACCGGCAAGCCGACGCAAACGGCCCAGAAGAAGATCGTGGGCAAGCTGGACGTGCTGATCGCCCGGCTCGAAGAACAGGCGGCCTCGTCTCGCGGCGGCGCCAGCGGTTCGAACCCCAATCGGCCGCTGGCCGATTCGCAGATCGTCGGCGGTCCCGGCGGCATCGGCGACTTGCACGCCGCGCGCAAGAACGGCAAGCAGTGGGGCGAACTGCCGCCGCACCAGCGCGACAAGATCGTGCAGTCGCTGACCGAGGGTTTTCCGGCCCACTATCAGAAGATTCTGGAACGGTACTACAAGCGTCTGGCCGAAGAAAAGCCAGCCGTCTCGGCCGAAGAAGAGCCGGACATGAAAGAAGACGCGCCGGCGGGCAAGGAAAACGAGAAAGCGGCGAATCCCAAACAGCCGGCCGCGGCGGAAGCCGCCCCGACCGGCGGCGCCAAGTAAGCGAGGACTGTTTGCTATGAATCGATTGTCTCACGCGCGATGCGCAGAGCAGGCGAGCGGGGGGCGTCAGCCCCCTGGTATCGTCGCCGCGAAGTGGCACTACGGCGCTTACGGAGCACCCTCACCCCAGCCCTCTCCCAGAGGGAGAGGGAGCAGTCTTGCGGCAGTGTTCGCTTCGTTGTCGCTGCTGGGCGTTGCGAGCGCCGCTTACGGACAAGAAAAAGTCGTCCCAGCGGCTGTTCCCGTGAAAGCGGCCCCTGCGGCTCCTGCCGCGGCGAGCACTCCCGCGACGGCGCCTGGGAACCCTGCCGCTCTGCCCGCAAAAACGGCTCCCGCGGTTCCCGCCGGGCCTGCGGTAATCACGATCTACGACGAGCGAATCGACGCGCCGGCAACCGCCATCGAATCGGGCGAGCTGATCGTCGCCGCCAATCCGCCGCGGCGGTTGGCGATGGACGAGGTGGCGACCGTCTATCTGGGCAACGCCGCCATGCTCGCGGCCGCTTGGGTCGGCCAGGACAACCGCGACCTGGCCCAGGTCGGCGGCGCTCCGGCCAAGGCCAACGGCGTGCAGGACGTCCATGTCCGCCTGACTGGGCTGCGCGCCGGCCAGCCGATCAAGCAGATCAACCTGATTTTCCAGCATCCCAAACGCCGCGGCCTGTGGCGTCTCGACCCGTCGAAGTCGCCTGCCTGGCGGCTGGTGATCGAGCGGTCGCAGCAGGGTTCCGCCGCCGATTTGTACTTCGAACCCAACGAATTCGACAGCTTCGAACAACGCTACGCCGTCAACATCGTTTACGGCGACGGGCAGACCGCCAAAACCGAGATCCAGGCCACGACGCACACCGATCATCAGCTAAAGCCTGGCGGCCAGGCGGCAAAGGCCGACGAGGCGCCGCCCGACTCTCCCTCGGCGATCGTCTATGGCCGCGACGGCAGCCAGTTACGCGGCGAACTGTTGAAACTCGGCGAAGAGCAACTTGCGCTGCGCACGAGCTGGATCGACAAGCTGGAGATTCCGCTGGTTTACCTGCGCGGCGTTCGCTTTCCGGCGGTCAATGCGGCCGACGCGCAGGCGAAATTCGACGCCCGGCTCGCCGCGCCGGCGGCCGAAGACTCGGCCGTCGTGCTCGGCCGAGAGCAGGGCGCCTCGCTCATCGCCGGCGCTGCGCGCGGCATCGCCGAAGGCAAGTTGAGCTTCGTCTACGAAGGCGCGGCGCGGTCGATTAACCAGCAGCGCCTGGCAGGGTTGATTTTTGCAGCCCAACCCAAACGCCGCGGCGAAGCCAAGCCTTACCAGGTGCTGCACCTGGTAAGCGGCGATCGAGTCGCCGGCGTCTGGTCGGCGATCGCCGAAGAGACGCTCTCCGTGCAAACTGCCTGGAGCGGACCGCTGAATCTGCCGCGCGAAAAGGTCGAAAAGGTCGAGTTTCGCAACGGCAAGGTCACGTTTCTTTCCGACCTCCAACCCGTCTCGGTGGAAGAAGTTCCCTACTTCGGCAGGGCGTTTCCTTATCGGCGCGATCAAGCGCTCGACGGCCGCCCGCTCAAGCTGAAGGGCAAGTTTTACGCCAAAGGACTGGCCGTCCACTCGCGATCCGTGCTGGTCTACGACCTCGACGGCGAATACGCCTCGTTCAAGGCGATGGTCGGCTTCGACGAAACCGCGGCCGGCTTGGGCCGCTTGGCGGTGCGCGTGTTGGGCGACGGCCGCGAACTGCTGGCCCAGCCCGATCTGCGCAGCTCCGGCGAGCCGCTGGCCGTCGACGTGCCGCTCGCTGGCGTGAAAGAGCTGGCGTTGGTGATCGATTTCGGCGAAGACGAAGACGTCTGCGACCGCGTGATCTGGGCCGACGCCCGCGTGTTCCGGGCCGATAAGAAAGTCGCCGAAAAGTAACGAGCGTCCCACTTCGGCGTTGGATTGCTAGCAAAGAGCCACAGAGGCACGGAGAACACGGAGAAGAAAACAGTATTCTTCATCCCCCAAATCTCCTCCCCATCCCCACATCCCCCTCTAAAAACTTCGCATGCACGCTGAACGCGATCACGCACTTGGGAAACGAGCTATGAGTGACAGAATCTGGCGTTGGTTTTCGGCGCCTGCCGCCGGCCTGATTTGCGCGGCGGTCGTGGCGCTGACGGTCGACCCGGCAAACGCGGCCGAAGAAGAGGCCGAATTCACGATCCATGAGGTCTCGCTGTGGGGCTTCGATCCGACCTTGGAGCAGGCCAACCAGTTGCAACACTATCCGAGCCTCATGCCCGGCATCGTCGATACCGATCGCAGCCGGGCTGGCGCCGAGAGCAAGCTGGCGCCGTTCAGCCTGCTGACCTTCCACGGCCAGCCGGTGAAGAACCTGGAGATCGATCTGCGCGCGCAGGCGGGGCGATTTACGGCCCATTGGCCGCCGGCTGAATCCAAGAGCGGCCGGCTGCGCTGGCTCGACGTGAATCTGTCGGCCGAGCCCGGCAAGGAAGTCCGCATCGCTCCGGTCGACGCCAAGAGCTGGTTCAACGCCGCCCGCCAGCTCGACGCGCTGCACCTGTCGCTTGGGGCCCGCAGCGAGCGGTTCATTGTCTACGAGGTCGAATTCAAGCTCGATCAGCCGCTCGAAATCTCTGGCGGTCCCGATCGCTATCAAGCGGCGAACCTTTCGAAATCGCCGCTGGCCGACGTGCTCGTCATCGCCCCCGCGGCCGACGGTCGGCGGCGGATCGGCCGCGCGGCGCTATTGCCGCCCAAGGCGCCGACTAGCGCTCAAAAGCCGACGGAATCGCAGCCCGCCGATCAAAAACCGGGGGATGCCAAGTCCAAAGGCGACGAATCTGCGGCGGCGAAGCAGGCCGCTGGGGCCAAAGTCTCTCAGGCCGCCGCGGCTGTCAAGAATGCCTTGATTAAAGTCGCAGGGGCCGGCGCGGCGAAGCCTGCGGCGCCGCGAGAGCAAGTCGCCGCCGACATCGCCGGAGAGCCGGTCGAGATTGAAATGTCGGCGCCGTTGGATGATGAGTCCCCGGAACTGGCCGCCGCGCGGCAGACGCTGGCTGAGAGCCTCAAACAGCAGGGTTTGACCGAGGCCGAGGCGGAATTGTTCATGGACCGTTCGGCGCCGGCGATCTTCGGCGCCAAGGAGTTGATCGTGGTTTGCCGGCTGCCGGCCGACGCGATCGAAGAGCGGCTGCCGCTGGTAACTTATCCGGCCGCACTCAAAACCGTCCGTACCGCGCTCGTGGTGCTGCGCAATGTCGATCCCCAGCTCAAAGACGACGTCAATCGGCTGGTGACCAATCTTGGCGCCGCCGATTACGCCGAGCGCGAGGCCGCCGAAAAGCGCTTGCTCGAACTCGGCCGGCTGGCCGTGCCCGCCTTGAAGGCGGCCCTCAAATCGCCCGACGTCGAAGTGCAATTCCGCGCCGAGCGGCTGCTGTTGTCGCAGAACGAAAAGGTGGACGGAACGTGACCTCGGCTGACAACCCGCGCGGCGACGAGCGGACGAAACCCGCGCCAGACGCCCAGGGGGAGCGTGGTGCGACGCTGGGCCCCTCTTCGCCGTTCGCCAGGCCGTGGCATCGGTTGCACGCCTCGAGCGTCGCCGTGTTGCTGCTCGCGGCGGCGGTGTTGATCGCGCTCGATTTCTCTTGCTTCGTGGGCGTCGATCCGCTCCAGCGGCGGGTCCTGCGATACGGCTGGCCGGCGGCCTGTCTCAGCCTGCCGGCCGCCGCGAATCCGCCGGCGCCGGGCGATGGGCGGCCTCCAGCGATCTGGTCTTACGGCGCCTTGCTGTTCGATCTCGCGCTCGCGGCGGCGCTGCTGACGCTGGCCACGGCCGCCGCCGAGCAGCGGCGCCGGCGCTGGCGGCATTTGCTGCAATTCAGCCTGGCCGAGTTGCTGATCTTCGTGCTCGTGTTGGGCGGCGTTTGCGGTTGGGCGTTTCACGATTATCGCCGGCAGCAAGCGGCGCTCGATCGGCTGGCCGATCTGGAACAAGGCGTCGGCGTCGATCAGTCGTTGCCCGAGTGGATGTGGCGGCAGTTGCCTTACTTGCCGGGCGGACGCCTCAAACCGCTCGACAAGGTCGCGTCGATTGCGCTGGCCAACTCAGCCTCTGGCGAGACGCCGCGACTCGATGCCTTGCGAGAACTCGTACACCTGAAGCGGTTGGAGTTCCGCAATGAACTCGGCGGCGAGTCCGGCGGCGTCGGCGCCGAAACGGGCGACGACGACTTGCGGCTGGTCGGCCATCTCCGCGGGCTGGTGAAGCTGCGGATTTGCGGGGACCGAGTCAGCGACGCCGGCCTGGCCAGCCTGACGCGGCTGACGGGCTTGAAAGAGCTGGAGCTGTCGTGCCCGAACGTGGGCGAGGCCGGCTTGGCGCAGCTCAAGGGACTCGAACAACTCCAGCGGCTGCAAATTTGGCGGTGCCGCCTCACGCCCGCCGCGCTCGACCGCCTGGCCCGGCTGCCGCGGCTCGAATCGCTCGATCTCGGCCTGCAAGGACCCGTTTCGGGGCAGCTTTTGGCTTCGCTTAGGAACCTCTCGGCGCTTCGTTCGCTGAAACTCTCGGGACTGGAAGTCGCCGACGCCGAGGTGGCCGAGCTCGACAAGCTCGAACAGCTCGAACACTTATCGCTGTTCCAAACCAAGGTCAGCGGCGCCGCGTTCGTGCGGCTGCAAACGCTGCCGCGCTTGCAATCGTTGAGCGTGGCGGTCTCGCCGATCACCGACGATTCGCTGGCCGCGCTGGCCGAATTCCGCCGCCTGAAGTACCTGACGCTGCTGTTCACCCGGGTGACCGACGCCGGGGTGGCCCGGCTGGCGGTGCTCGAACGGCTCGAACGGCTGGAGATCAACGAATCGGCGAGTTATAACGTAGAGGGGCTGGGCGTCAGTCGCCGCGGCGTCGACCAACTGAGAATTCTCCTGCCCGCTTGCGAAATCGCCTTCCACGAACTCAAGGCCCCCTGATCCCCGCCTAACGACCCCTCCCACCCGCCAACCACCGCCTGCCTCCCATGCAACTTCTCGAAATGTCGTGGCCGCAAGTTGCGGCTTTGTCCAAAGACACGCCCGTCGTGTTCCCGATCGCCGCCTTGGAACAGCACGGCCGGCACATGCCGCTGTTCACCGATAGCCTGCTGCTGGGCGAAGTCATCCGCCGCGCCAGCGAGCGGCTGGCCGATCGCGTGCTGTTCGCCCCGCTCACCTGGCTGGGCAACTCCGACCACCATCTCGACTTCGCCGGCACGCTTTCGGCCGCCCCGCGAACCTATCTCGATCTGCTCGAAACGCTGATGGAGAATTTTATTCAGCACGGCTTCAAGCGGCTGGCGTTCGTCAACGGTCACGGCGGCAACATCGTGCCCAGCCAGCAGGCCGTGTTCGAGTTGCGGCAGAAGCACCGCCAGCGCAGCGACCTGCTGTTGCTCGCCGCCACCTACTGGGGCCTGGGCGGCCAACCTCACGAAGTCGATCCGTCGATCAAACAACAACGCATGGGCCACGCCTGCGAGTGGGAAACCTCGATGGTCCTGCGGATCGCCCCGCACCTGGTCGGCGATCTGTCGAAGGTCGAGCCGGTCGAATTTGGCTCGGCGTTCGAGCCCGCCTCGCGCGGCTGGATCACCAAGGACCGCACCGAGCCGGGCCACATCGGCGACCCGCGTTTTGCCACGGCCGAAAAAGGCGAAACCTTGTTCCGCGTCTTCTCCGACGACGTCGTGCGGCTTTTGGAGCGCGTCGTGGCCTGGGACGGCCGCGGGTGGAATGGATGAGCGCGGAATTGCAGGACGGCGAACCCGCCGCGCGCTCGCCGCATTGGAAGTGGTACGTCTGCGGCGTGTTGCTGTTGGCCACCATGCTCAACTACATGGATCGGCTGACGCTGAACCTGACCGCCTCGCAGATCAAAGCGGAATTCGGCCTGAACAACGAGCAGTATGGCGATTTGGAGTGGGGCTTCGGTCTCGCGTTCGCCGTGGGCGGGCTGCTCATGGGGCTCACCGTGGACCGGTTCAGCGTCCGTTGGATGTATCCGGCGGTGCTGCTGGGCTGGTCGTTCGCGGGCATGGCCACCGCCTGGACCTCGACCTACGGCCAACTGGCCGCCTGCCGGATCTTGCTCGGCTTTTTCGAGGCTGGCCAATGGCCCTGCGCGCTGGTGACTTCGCAACGGATGTTGTCGAAAGCAGACCGGCCGCTGGGCAACAGCATCCTGCAAAGCGGCGCGGCGCTGGGCGCGATTCTCGTGCCGCAGGTGGTCAAGCTGCTGGTTATCGACGGCTCGGGCGAGGCGCCGCCCGCCGATTCGCTGGCCGCTTGGTCGCTGTGGCTGCAAAGCTTCTTGCTCTATCAGCCGGGCTCCTGGCGAGGACCGTTTCAGGCGATCGGGCTGTTGGGCGTGTTGTGGCTGATTCCCTGGTTTGCCTTGGTGCGGCCTGGCGATCTGCAGCGGAAGGCCGCCGCGAGCGACGACCAGGCCGGCGCCGCCCAAGCGTCGGACGACGCCGACCGTTGGAGCTTTGCCCGGCGGTTCTTGGTGCTGGCGGTCGTCGTGATCACGATCAATATGTGCTGGCACTTCTTCCGCGTCTGGATGCCGCTGTTCTTGGAGGAACAGCACGGCTATAGCAAATCGGCCACGCAGGATTTTACCACGGCCTATTATCTGGCCACCGACGCGGGCTGCCTGCTCGCCGGGCTGGCGACGCGCAAGCTGGCGGCCTCCGGCTGGCGCGTCCATCGGGCGCGGATGGCGATCTTCGCCTTGTGCGCCGCACTCACCTCGCTAACCACCATCGCCTGCCAATTGTCGGCCGGGTGGCGCTTGCTTGCGCTGCTGCTGGCGATCGGTTTCGGCGCGCTGGGTCTGTTCGCCAACTATTATTCCTTCACGCAAGAGCTTTCGACGCGCCATCAGGGCAAGGTCACCGGCTCGTTGGGCTTTCTGACCTGGACGTTCACCGCCTCGATGCACCCGTTTGTCGGCAAGGTCGTCGATCGAACCCACTCTTACGACACGGCGCTGTTCTGGGCCGGCTTGCTGCCCCTGGCCGCCGTGGTGGCGCTGGCGCTGTTTTGGAATTGGCCGAATTCGAAGTCGTGCGGGGCGTAAGTAGACATTCGCGGCAAAAGCCTGTAGGGCACGCCCTCTGTGGCGTGCCGTAAACCCGGGAATCGCGCCGATTCGCGCTTCCCGGAACGCCGCGGAGGGCGCTGCCTACAGTATCAACCGCACGAACGCGTTCTTACGCCCGGTCGGATCGGTAGAGCCGCCGCCAAGAGGGTAATTCGTCAAGACGCCGAGCGGCAACTGGATCGGAGTTCTTTCTTTGCGTTGTGCAACGCGGCGGATGCCCGGCCGGCGGTCGGTCAATCCGCCTTCCGCTCCTCCTCGGCTTCGACCGCCTCCGCCGGTTCGGTCAACTCAGGTTCGCTCGGCTCGGGCTGCGCTCTCGGGCCGTAACCCGGCCGCGGAGCGGCGCCTTGGGCGGCGCTTTGCGTCTGAGGGGGATAAGGGTAGCCGTAGTGATTGAAAAACGGATAGCTCTCGCCCGTCTTGTAGCCGCCATATCCGTAGCCGGCGTAGTAGGCGCGATACGGGTAGGGATAGCTGTTGTAGCCGACGCCCCACGCCTGGTAGGCCATGAATCCCCAGCGCCCGTAGCCGGTCGGCGGTGCGTAAAAGTTGTAAAAGTGCGCCGGGTAAACGCCTCGCGGGCCGTAGTGCCGGAGCAGCGAATTGTGGCGAAAAGCTCCGGCTTCGGCTATCCCGGCGCCAAGCTGGAAGGCTGCGGCGACCACAGCGATGATTGCCATTCTTTGCATGCTGCGTTTCCCCTTGAGGTTCGGCGTGAAGAAGGCGAGAGGCCGTTCGGGCGGCCGCCTTAACACTTCTTCGCACCGTCACAGCTCGAAAAACAGGTTTTTCCACAGCAAGCCGCACGGTTTTCCGAGCCGGCCGATTCTCTCGCGCCGCCTCGTCTTACCCAGGCTCTCAGGTCAACCCAGGCTCGCCTGAACCTCGCTAGGATTATTGGGCGCCGCCACGCAGGGCGCGCGCTTTCGCGAGCTCCAGAGTGCGGCTAGTCCGCAACCGGCCAACAGGCACACGACCGGCACGAGCGGCAGCCGAAAGCGGTGATATGCCGCTGGGCCCCCCGAGAGCGCCAGCAAATAGCACCCGACGGCGAGCACGAATGCCAACCGCGCATTCCTCCAGAACCGGCAGCAGATCGCGCCCCAAATCGCTAGGGCGTAATAGCCGAACAAGATGGCGCTTAGCGACGTATGAACCGTCGCGGTCCGCGGCTTTTCGCGAAACGCGCGCCGCAGCCGCGACCAGATCGAAGCGTCGCCCCCTCGCGGTTGAGGGCGTTTCTGGCTTTCGTCGATGCGGAAGAAATGGAGGTAAGCGTTCGTGCCGGGGTCGGTCAGCATGTCGCGAATGCCGGCCAGATGCGCGCGCAGCATGGCTCCGGGATGCTCGCGGATAATGCTAACCGCTTCGTCGTGCAAGAACTCCAATCGTTCGGCCTGCGACCAACTTCGCTGTTCGGGATGCAAGCGAAGATAGGCTCTTTCGTCGCCGTAGCCCAGCTCGCGCTGCACTTCGCGGACCGGCGCCTCTCGCTCGGCCGACAGCGCCCCGGCGGCCTGATAGAAATACAGATTGATGTCCGAGATCGCCGAGAATCGTGGATAACCCGCCACGGCGTAGTTTCTCGCTTGCCAGACCACCAGCGGGCCGAAAGCCAGGCAGACGAAGGCCAGCGTTTGCAACAGCAACCGCTGTTTTGATTCGCTGCCCTTCCAGAGCCAGAAGACGTAAAGCGCCGCGAGTGCGAACGGCAAGAAGTAGGCGATCGGCCGCACGAAGGCCGCCCCCGCGACAAGCGCCGCCGAAAGGCACAGGTCGAGAGTCGCTTGCCCACGAATAAACCGCAGTGCGAATAACATCGCCGCCGCGATCGTGGTCGTGAACAGCGTCTCGCTCAGCAGCTTGCTCGCATACAAGGCCGAAAGCGGTTCGCAGGCGTAGAGCAGCGCAGCGGCCAAAGCGCAGTCGGCCCGCTCGAAGACGACCAGCCCGATGCGATACAGGAGCCAGGCGGTCAGGCAGCCGAGGCCGATTTGCAGGGCGATCGTCGCCGCATCGACGCGCCCCAGCCAAACGCCGACCGTCAACAACAGCGAATAGCCGGGCGCGCGTACCAATTCCGGCTCGCCCGACTTTCCAAACCGCCCGGTTTCGACGAGCGCTTCGGCCGCGCGAATGTAGCTCGGGCTGTCGGGCTCGCGGACCAGCGGACCGCCTTGCGCGAAGGCGCAGCCGAGCGCGGCGATCGCTAATCGCACGGTCAACGCCAGCGCCAGCACGCCGCCGATGCGCCAGTCGCAGCAGTGCGGCGCCAGGTTCGGTCTCGCGTCGGTGGTTGGGCGTATAGTCAAAACGTCTCAGCCGGCCGCGGAACAGCGAGGGGCCGTCTACCGGTTTTCGATGCGATACAGGTGCGTGTCGGTCCGCAGATAAAGCGCCCGGCCCGATACGGCGAAGCTCGCCAGCGTGCGGCCTTCGACTTGATTGGCGGCGAGTTCCTGGTACTCCTCTCCGGCGGCGAGCACCGTGGTCAAGCCGGTCTCGTTCGTGAAATAAATCTTGCCGTCGGCCGCCAGCGGCGAGGCCGAGTAGTTGCCCGGCAGACGCTTCTGCCAGTGAACGTCGCCCGTCTTGGCGTCAAGACAACTGGCGATGCCCCGATCGCTGACGATGTACAAATCGTTGCCGATCAGCAGCGGCGACGGGTTGAGCGGCGCGGCCTTGGCGAGCGACCAGGCTACGTGCGTACCGGTCACGTCGCCGCGGCCGTCGGGCCGAATGGCATACAGCACCGGGTTGTTGTAACCGGAACAGATGAAGACCAGCCCCTGACCGTAGACGGGCCGCGGAACCTCGGAATAGCCGTCGTAGCGAGCTCGCCAGATTTCCTCGCCGTCGCTGGGGCCATAGGCAACGACGGCGTCGCCGCCCGTGCTGATCAACTGGTCTTCGCCATCCACGCGAATCACCAGCGGCGTGGAATAGGCCATCCGCCCTTTGCGGTCGGTCTTCCAGCGCAGCTTGCCCGAGTGCTTGTCGAGCGCGGCGACGTACTGGATGTCAGTGCCGTCGCAGCTCACGATCAGCAAATCTTTGTAGAGCACCGGCGAACCGGCCGGGCCGTGGCCGTGGGCGTATTTCAACTCGTTGTTGCGCCATAGCACCTTGCCGTCGCTCGACAGGCAAGCCGTGCCGTTGTCGCCGAAGTGAACGTAAACGCGCTCGCCTTCGAGCACGGCCGAGGGCGAGGCGTGGCTGTTCTTCGCGTGGACCGAACCGGGGCTTTCGACCTGAAACGCCTCGATGTCGTGCAAGACCTTGCCCGAGTCGAGATTGACGCACACGACGCGCAGCGAGCGGCCTTCGTCGGTCGCCGTGGTCAGCCAGATTTGTTTGCCTCGAATGACGGGCGACGACCAGCCAAGGCCCTCGATCGGCGTCTTCCAGACGATGTTTTTCGTCTCGCTCCACTCCAGCGGCAAACCGCGCTGGCTGGCGTGACCTTGGCCGTCCGCCCCGCGGAACTGCGGCCATTCATCGGCCGCAGCCGGCAAGACAAGCATGGCTGACAACGAGAGGGCGAGCAAGAGACGCGACATAGGGCGGGATCCTGGGGGGCGGGATGTTTCCTTTCGGCGAGTCGAAGCATTATGTTCATCCATATCGAACCCGTTTGCAAGCATCCGGAGCCTCTCTCGCCATGCCCGACTATCGCTCGCTCGCCCCGCTCGCCGACGCCGCGCCCGCCACGCAACTCGCCTTCACCGAAGGCCCGGCCGTCGACGCCGCGGGCAACGTCTACTTCTCCGACATCGAAAACAACCGCATCTTGAAGCTCGCCCCCGACGGCACGCGCAGCGTGTTCCGCGAGCCGAGCCGCCGTACGAACGGCCAGACCTTCGACCGCGAAGGGCGCTTGCTGCACTGCGAAGGCGCCGAGTTCGGCCCTGGCGGCGGGCGCCGCGTGACGCGCACCGATCTGGCGGCCGGCGAGTACGCGGTGCTTACCGACCGCTACGAGGGCCAGCGTTACAATTCGCCCAACGATCTTTGCGTCGATGGCCGCGGCCGGATTTATTTCACCGACCCTTGCTACGGCGACCGCTCGCAAATGGAAATGTCGGTCGAAGGCGTGTACCGCATCGATCTCGACGGCCGCGTGACGCGAATTCTCGCTCAGCCGGCCGTCGAACGCCCCAACGGCCTGGCGGTCACGCAAGACTCGCGCAAGCTGTACGTCGTCGATAGTTGCCCGATGCCCGGCGGCGCCCGCAAGATTTGGGCCTTCGATCTCGACGAGTCGGGCCAGCCCTCGAACCAGCGGCTGGTTTACGACTTCGCCCCAGGGCGCGGCGGCGACGGCATGCGGCTCGACATGGCCGGCAATCTCTACGTGGCCGCCGGCATCCATCGCCCGCGGCACGCCCACGAGACGGCCGACGTGCCGCCGGGCATCTACAAGCTATCGCCCTCGGGCGAGTTGCTGGGAAGAATCCCCATCGACGAAGACGTGCTCACGAATCTCGCCTTCGGCGGCCCCGACGGCCGCACGCTCTACATCACCGCCGGCAAAACGTTGTTCACGGCCAAAGTCGATGTGCCCGGGCAAGTCGCGTTTCCGAAATGGAGGGAGTAGGGCGTGGGGAGCAGGGAGTAGAGTAGGGAGTAAGGTTTCCGGAGTGTTCGACTCAAAGTCGCTTTACGAAGCTCACGCGGAGACGCGGAGACGCGGAGGGCAGAGATGAAAAAGATTCTCCGCGCCTCCGCGTGACCACATTCAACGTGAGTCTCGAAATCAGAGGATGAAGCCATGTTCGCTAGCCGCCTTAAACTTGGAGCACTTGCCGTCGCCACGATCTTCTGCACGGCCTGCGGCGCCAGCACTGGCGCCGAACCAGCGCGAAAGGTCCCTGTAAAGCCTGCCAAGAACATCAAGCTGGAGGTCACTGCTGACGTTCGCGCCGTAGCCCGCTCGGGCAACGAGCTCGCTTTCGATCTCTACGGGCGGCTGCGCGAAACGCAGGGCAATTTGTTTTTCTCGCCGGCGAGCATTTCGACGGCGTTGGCCATGGTTTATGCCGGCGCCCGCGGCGACACCGAAATCCAGATGGCCCGCACGCTGCACTTCGAATTGCCCGACGAGCGTCTGCTGGCCGGCTTCGCCACGTTTAGCCAGGCGCTCAATAGCGGCGGCAAGAACTACCAACTGACGATGGCCAACCGCCTGTGGGGGCAGAAATCGTATGCGTTTCGGCCTAAGTATCTCGAGATCACGCGCGAACAGTTCGGCGCCGAATTGGCGACGCTCGACTTCGCCCGCTCGGAAGCGGCACGGCAGACGATCAATCGTTGGATCGAGCAACAGACCAACGACAAGATCGCCGATCTCATCGCGCCGGGCGCCTTAAACGCCATGACGCGGCTCGTGCTGACCAACGCCATCTACTTCAAAGGCGCCTGGCGGCACGAGTTCTGGAAGAATGCGACCGCAGCCGCCCCGTTTCACCTCTCCAAGCAAAAGGACGTTCAGGCGCCGCTGATGCACCAGGTTGAAGATTTTCCTTACGCCGAAACCGACGAGGCGCAAATCGTCGCCTTGCCCTATTACGGCGGCGATCTGTCGCTCGTCGTGCTGTTGCCTAAAGAAATCGACGGGCTGAAAAAACTCGAAGCTGATTGACGACCGAGAACCTAGAGCAGTGGACTTCGCACATGCGCGAATTCAAGGTGCAAATCTGGCTGCCCAAGTTCAAAACGACTTCGGAATTCTCGCTGGCCGAAACGCTGCGCTCGCTCGGCATGACGCTCGCGTTCAGCGAACAGGCCGATCTTTCCGGCATTTCAGCGGCCGAAGATCTGTACGTCTCCGCGGTGATCCACAAGTCTTACATCGACGTCAACGAACTCGGCACGGAAGCCGCCGCCGCCACCGCTGTGGCGGTGGGAGCCGCCGTGGAAGTCGGCAAGCCGGAAGAGCCCGTCGTCTTTCGGGCCGACCATCCGTTCGTCTATCTGATTCGCGACCACCGCACCGGCTCGATTCTTTTTCTTGGCCGCTTGCTCGAACCGGGGAAATAGATCGTCGAAGCCTCCACTGAGCCAGAGCACTAATGCCGTCAGGAGGATAAAGTTGAACCGGGAGTCGAGGGGGCAGAACCTTCAACCCCGCGTGTCTGTCCAAGACGGCTTACGGCACAGGTCAACTTCGCAAAACGACCGAACTATCCTATTTGCTGCAATCGTCGTATATCGCCCAATCGAATATCTGGCGACATTGTCTTGAGAGTCGCCAGTTTTCTGGGGTATATTTTCGCGATATGACGATCCGGCGTTTTGCGGCGTCGGTCGGAGCGATCACGATCGCTTCGACGTTCTCTGATGGGTGAAGAAGGCAATTCGTACAAGGAGTTGTCCGATGGCTACGGCAGGCATGGTCTGCGGCGTTGAACACATTGGCGAGACTGCCGGCGACGTGTGGCGATTGTTGGACGTTAAGGGGCCGCTGAGCATGGCCCAAATCGTCAAACAACTCGACGCCCCTCGCGACTTGGTCATGATGGCCTTGGGCTGGCTGGCTCGCGAAGAAAAGATTTCGGTCGATAACGATTCGCGGACCCGCACGGTCTCGTTGCGGTAACGCGGACTTTTCGCTGGCCCATACCAACCCGAAGCGTTAGCGAGAAAGCTCTCCCTCGCTAACGCTTCGGGTTGGGGTTGAGGCGCCGGCTCAGAATAGCGCGGCCGCCAGCGCTATCGCCGCCATAGCGGAGGCGATGGTCGTCTTGGCGATCGTCCCGAGAAACCGGCCCCAAAAAGCGGCTTGGCCTACTTTCCAGGTCTCCCCGAGCGTTCGCCCTTTCCAGGCCTCTCCCAGCATCGCGCCTGACAGCGCCCCTAAGCTGGCGCCGAGCACCGCCCCAATGACCGAGCCAACGAGCGGGATCGGAATTGCCGTCCCCGCCGTGGCGCCCAGAATGGCGCCGATCACCGACCCCCCAATGGCGAGCACGGCGCCGCGTTTGCTCCCGCCGACTCTCGCGGCGCCGACGGCGCCGGCCGCAAATTCCAACAACTCCGCCAAGACCGCCAGCCCCAACAGCACGCCGACCGTAGTCCAGCTTACGTCGTACGGACTTTTCTGGGAAAAGTAGGCGTAGACGGCCGTCGCGCCGACCATCAGCCA
>Ga0307374_10001386_pt1 | contig 44823 bp, 40 predicted proteins | sample OX3MG_FD_202532 | JGI IMG/M metagenome (GOLD analysis project Ga0307374, IMG submission 202532) | Soil microbial communities from Risofladan, Vaasa, Finland - OX-3 | ecosystem: Environmental > Terrestrial > Soil > Coastal area > Acid sulfate soil | place: Finland: Risofladan, Vaasa | collected...
TAGGAAAGGCCAGCCCCTTCCAGTTGGAAAGGGCTCCGGTCCGGGTGACCCTCAAGGCGTTGAACGCAGTGCCGCTGATCGAGATCGCATTGGAGGTCTCGGCGGGATTCAGCCCGAGGACCCGCGAAACACCCGAGGCGACCTCGAAGGACCCCGGAGTCGTGTGGTCAAATCCCTTGGCACGGACCGGAGCCACGTCGCACAGCCGACAGAGCACCTGATAGGCCACCGCCAGAGCCGCGAGAAATTCCTTGCCGTTCCGCCCGGCGTATTCGGAAGCGGCCAAGACAGCTCCGATGTTATCGCTTGGATGACAGGTTTCTCCGTTTACCAGATAACTATCATTGAAGTCCAGGTAACGAATCAATGCACTGTTATAAAAGGCTGCCCGATCGGGCGAGGTTTTGTTCCCACCAATGAGCGTGACCAGCGGGCGCCCACCAAAGTCTTCGAGATGCTTTCAAATCAATGCCACAGGACGGCCTTCCAGCACCCCGATGGCGCATCCTAAAGCATCGAGAACTCGAATTTTGAGCTGAAGACAGGCCGCGCTGGAGAGGTTGCCAAAAGACGCACCGGCAGCGAACTGGGCGAGCTTTTCAGCGTAGGTCATCGAGTCACCCTTCTTAACCTGGTGGCCTCTGTCAGTTTGCGGCAGAAGAAAGGCTAAGCCGTACTGGGATTGAGCTTTTCAGGATTGATTTCCAGTTCTCTGATTGCTTGAGACACGGTCTCAGGCCTGAGCTGGCCCTCACGCAGCAGAGCCCAAAGCGCTGCTAGGCTGATGAACCGATAATCCACTGCAAAGAAATCGCGCAACGCGGGGCGATTATCACTGCGGCCGAAGCCGTCGTCGCCGAGAGTCACCACGGGTTTAGGGCACCAGCGCGAAATCGAATCCGGGAGCGCCTTCAGGTAATCGCTCGCCGCTACGATCACGCCGGGCGCGCCGGAAAGATTTTGTGCCACATAAGGCACTCGGGGCGCCTCGCCCGGATGCAGCATGTTCCAACGATCAGCATCATGTCCGTCGCGGTACAGTTGCTTATAACTCGTCACGCTCCATACGTCTGCTGCGACATCGTATTTCTCACCGAGCAGCTTCTGCGCCGTTAGCGCTTCGTTCACGATGGTGCCGCTCGCCAGAAGCTGAGCGTGCAGCTTGGTCCTGGAGTTGTCTGCAGGCTGGAACCTATACATCCCTTTCAGGATGCCTTCCTTGATCGCAACGATATCAGGGACTGACGGCATGGCATAGTTCTCATTCATCAGGGTAATGTAATAAAAAATGCTTTCCTTCTCCGAGTACATGCGCCGGATGCCATCCTCAATAATAACAGCAATCTCGTGGGCGAAGGCCGGGTCATAAGTGAGAAGGTTCGGAACACTGTAGGCCAGCAGGTGGCTGTTGCCATCCGCGTGTTGGAGCCCTTCACCGGGAAGCGTCGTTCTTCCCGCTGTTGCCCTCAGCAGAAAGCTTCGGGCCCGGCAATCACCGGCAGCCCAGATCAGGTCTCCGATGCGCTGGAACCCAAACATCGAATAAAAGATGAAAAATGGAATCGTACTGACGCCGTGGGTCGCATAAGCTGTGCCCGCAGCGATAAAATCCGCCATCGACCCTGCTTCGCTGATGCCCTCTTCGAGAATCTGTCCGTCCTTCGCTTCTTTATAATAAACCAACGTGCTCTTGTCTCCCGGTTCGTAGAGCTGCCCCACATGCGAGTAGATACCGGCCTGCCGGAACAACGCTTCCATACCGAAAGTCCGCGCCTCGTCCGGTACGATAGGGACGATCAGCTTGCCAATTTCCTTGTCCTTCAGCAGCTTTGTAAGAATGCGGACGAACGCCATGGCTGTGGAAATCTCTCGGCCTTTGGTTCCTGCATAGAAGTCCGTGAAGAGTTCGCCGGGAAGTCGCTTGAGCGGCGGCGCTTTCACTTGGCGCTGGGGGAGATAGCCGCCCAGCGCGTTGCGCCGCTCTTGGAGGTACTGAAGTTCGGCTGAATCCTCGGACGATTTGTAGAAAACAGTCTGGGCAATCTGCTCATCCGAAATTGAGAGGCCTACTCGCCGGCTGAAAGCACGCAACTGGTCTTCTTCCAGGTTTTTCTGCTGATGAGCGATATTCTTTCCTTCGCCTGCCTCTCCGAGGCCATAGCCCTTGATGGTTTGGGCCAGGATGACGGTGGGTGAACCTGTGTGTTCCACCGCTGCTTGATACGCAGCATAGACCTTCTTTGGATCGTGTCCTCCAAGCCGGAGTTGATGCAGTTCCTCGTCGGATAGGTGTTTTACCAGGCCGAGCAAGCTCGGATCCTTTCCGAAGAAATGTTCCCGGAGGTAGGTACCGGATTCCGCCGCATCCCGCGACGCTCGCCGTCCACGAGCATGCCAGCGCGTTCGATCAGAAGCCCTTTAGTATCTTTTTCGAAAAGGGGGTCCCAATCGCTGCCCCAAAGCACTTTGATGACGTTCCATCCGGCCCCTCGGAAGACGCCTTCCAGTTCGTTAACGATGTTTCCGTTTCCCCGCACTGGGCCATCAAGACGCTGCAAGTTGCAAGAAAGAACAAAGATAAGGTTGTCTAGCTTTTCACGACCCGCCAAAGTGACGGCGCCCATTGATTCTGGCTCGTCCATTTCATCGTCACCCACGAGCGCCCACACTTTCTGTTCGATGGCCTTTTTCAAGCCCCGATCTTCGAGGTAGCGGTTGAAACGCGCCTGGTAGATCGCCATGATCGGCGCAAGACCCATATCGACGCTTGGAAGTTCCCAGAAATCCGGCATAAGCCACGGATGGGGGTAAGATGGAAGACCCTTACCCGAGCTGATTTCTCTCCGGAAATTCTCAAGATGTTCGACCGTGAGACGCCCCTCCAGAAATGCGCGAGCGTAAATCCCAGGCGAGGAGTGCCCCTGAAAGCAAACAACGCCGCCGCCACAATCGTGGTTCTTGCCGCGAAAGAAGTGATTCAGTCCGACTTCGAAGAGCGTGGATTGACCCGCGTAGCTTGCAAGGTGCCCCCCCATCCCATGCTCTTTGCGGTTGGCGCGCACCACCATTGCCATCGCATTCCATCGGATCAAAGTATCGAGCCTGGCCTCAAGCTCCAGATTGCCCGGGAAAGCGAGTTCCTCATCGGCGGGAATCGTATTAAGGTAAGGAGTGACGAGTTCGTACTTCAGCCGCACCCCATCGCGCGGCGCCCGGTTGAGCAATTGCCGAAGCAATCGCTCTGCTTGCCCGCGGCTTTCATATTGAAGGACGTAGTCGAGAGAATCGATCCATTCTTGAGCCTCCAATTCTTCAAGGCGGGAGGGACTTTCAGCAGTAATGCCACCCATTCTCTGCTCTCCTTTCGATCGCACGCCAATTGGCGGAGGAGGAAGTATCCCTGGAGTCGAGGGGTGTCTCCTAATGCCGTTCAGTCGCTTCATCAGAACCTGCGATGCATCAAAGGCTCCTTTACGTCACCAATAGTCCGGGTCTCCTGGATGCCCCACAGTCAGACACCCCCGCAAAGCGGGTGGCTTGATGAGTGGGGCCGCCTCAAAGGCGGTCACCCGTTGGTTTAGGCGTCGCGCTGAAGTGCGCCTGGGTTCACGAAATCAAAACGGTCCGCTGGTTCCATCCGCTTCTTCCTGTTCGCGGATGTACTGGCGGACTTGCTCCAATTCGAATCCGACGGTGGACACCGCGTAGCCACGGGCCCAGAAATGTTCGCCCGTGAAATTGCGCTCCTTGCCACCCAGTCGGGCCATAACGATGGCGCTCTTCCTTTTAGAAACCCGATCACCGAGGCGACCGGGTGCTTCGGCGGAATCGCAATGCACCTATGTACATGATCCGGCATCAAGTGCCCTTCGAGAATCTGGCATTCTTTCTGCCGCGCCAAGGCATGGAAAATCTCTCCCAATTGGCTGCACATTCTTCCGAATACCACCTTGCGCCGTCACTTGGGGATGAACACCACGTGGTATTTGCAGTCCCATTTTGAATGGGATAGGCTCTGATAAAGATCTGACATGACATCCTCCTCTTCGATGGGTTCTCATCAAGCCACCTTGGAGGAGGATGTTACTCTCTTCAACGGTCAAACCTCTTCGAGTCTCACTGGTCGAACCAGTGGCTTACCCTAATGGCAGTTACAGCAAACCGCTCGCACTTTCTTGGGACAGTACTGACTTCGACTGTATTATCGTATTATCAATTATCATTAATATCTACCATCAAGAGATCACCAAAAGCTGTAGTAGAAGCCAACCGATGCCCAAACCAAACCATAGAACAACATAAACTCCAGGAGGAATCCAAGCATGGAACGGACAAAAATAATCGTGTTGCTTGCTGTGTTTGCAATCACGCTGGCTTTCGGCATGCTGCCGGCGTTTGCACAGCCGGCCATGCGGGCGGTATGGGCGGCGGAAGAGGCATGGAGCCGCCAAGCGGGGGGATGGGTGCCCCTGCCACAAGCCGCGCCAATCGAGGACCGTACAATCTCCCAACGATGGTGGAAGGGAAGACCCCTGAGCAGTTGCTGAGCCAGAACACAAAGCTCTCCGCGAGATTACAATCGCTTTTGCCTGCCGGTGCGAGCCCGCAAGCGGCGGCGAGCGGTTTTAAGAACTTAGGGCAGTTTGTGGCCGCCGTTCACGTTTCTCATAATCTGAGTATTTCGTTCAGCCAGATCAAGGCGGAAATGGCCGGCTCCGGAATGAGCCTTGGCAAAGCAATACATCAACTCAATCCCAATGTGAACCCGAAGAGTGAACTAAAACGCGCCAGATAAAGAAGCGAAGGAAGACCTGAAACAAGCGGGCTCATAACCGTAGCTGAAGCGAGGTAAGCCTGGTGCATCCTTAGCTGAAGCACGATCTGAATCTGTTTTGTTTTCCCAGGGGCATGAATGCCACTCCGAAAAAGCGGTCTAGCTACGTCCGCCCTCCTGCCGCCAGGGGACGCGACCCAGGACACAGCGTTTTAAGCAGGAGCGTCCAAGATCTGATGCAGTAGATGCAAGTCCACGTGCTCCCGGATCAGTGTGGCCAATGAATCGGCCTGATCTGGTGCGCATCGTAAGGATGCCGGGTCGAGGCGTTTCCAACCTCGGCGTTGCCGGAGGCGATTCAGTATCCGGCGGCGGAAAAGGGGGGCGTCGAACAATCCGTGGAGGTACGTTCCCCACACAGAGCCGTCTTCGGAGGAAGCGCCGTCAAGGTCCTCGACCGGCTCCCGGGATCGTTCGGTAACTTTGAAGACCGGCCGGCAAGAACTTTCCCGCACCGTTCGACCCATATGAATCTCATAAGCGCGGATCGGCGCCTGGAATTCGAGGTGAACGGCGCGCACCTGCGCGGTGGTCTTCACCGGTTCAAATGTGGTGACGACATCGAGAAGACCAAGCCCCTCCATAAATGGCTTTGTTGACTCGACGCATGCCGGATCCCGCACCTCCCGGCCCAGCATTTGATATCCTCCGCAGATCCCGACGATCGGCACGCCCGCCGCGCGGCACCCAAGTACGTACTCTGCCAAACCAATCTCCTTTAGATAGGCCAGGTCCGCCATCGTGCTCTTCGATCCGGGTAATATCAGAAGATCGGGAAGGGCCGCACCTTTTTCAGGAGGGCGCATCAGGTACTGCAAATCCACGTCAGGCTCCGTTTCAAAGCTCTCAAAGTCCGTTGAATTTGAAATACGGGGAGAAAGAATCACCTGGATAGCGAGCCTTGGAGAATCAAGGCTCCTCGGGTTTTGCAGCCTGGACTCGCGGATTCCGTCTTCTTCAGGAACGGCAAGGTCGGGAACGAAAGGAAGGACGCCCAGCACTTTCTTGCCCGTCTTCTTTTCCAAGAAATCAATTCCGTCCCGAAGGAGTGAGATATCGCCCCGGAATTTATTGATCAGAAACCCCTTGACTAGAGATCGCTCCTCGGGCTCAAGCAGTTCCAGTGTTCCAACCAGCCAGGCAAAGACCCCACCTGGATTAATATCGCCCACGAGGATCACGGGGGCCATTGCCATCCGGGCCACCGTCATGTTAACGATATCAAAGGGACGGAGGTTGACCTCCGCCGGACTTCCGGCGCCTTCGATGACCACGATGTCATGCTGCTCGGAGAGCTTTTTCAGTGAGCTTTGAATGAGGTCGAGGAGTTTTGGTTGGTAAGCGTGATACTCGCGCGCATTCATCACCCCAACCGGTTTGCCTAATACGACGACCTGCGAGCCGTCTTCGGCGGTGGGCTTCAGCAGAATGGGATTCATCTCAACCGCCGGCTCGATCCCACAAACCTGCGCCTGGAACGCCTGAGCGCGCCCGATTTCTCCTCCGTCTGCGGTCACAAACGAGTTGTTCGACATGTTTTGCGCCTTAAAGGGCGCCACGCTGAAGCCTTCCTGCCTGAAGTACCGGCACAGGGCGGCCGTAACAACGCTCTTGCCGACATACGATCCCGTTCCCTGGATCATGATTTTCCTTGCGACCATTGTTTAGTCTCGAATCACTCACGTTTCCCGAGGGAAATGACTGCCAAAAGTCCGCAGCGCCTTGAGCAGTAATTGATTTTTCCTTCGAGCGCGAACCGCAACTCGAATGAATTGCGAACTCAAGCCATGGAATCCCGTTGAATCGCGAACGAGAATGCGGTCCTTTTCAAGTGCGCACCGCAAATCCATGCCGCTGACCCCAGGGAGTTTGATGTGCGCTAACAGGAAGTTCGACTGCGAGCGAAACGGTTCAAGCCATTGGAGGCGCTTGAGTCCGTTGGAAAGATACTCCCGCTCGCTTGCGACCAAAGCAAGTGTTCTTTCCCGGTACTCCACATCCTTCAGCGACTCCGCTGCTGCGATCAGCGCCAAGGTGTTAACTGACCACGGTTCGATGCAATCGGCGAGGGCATGGATGACTGGCCGCAGGGCCACCAGATATCCGATCCGGAGCCCTGCCAGCGCATAGAACTTGGTCAGAGAACGCACTACGATCAGGTAGTCCTGCCGCGCCGCCAGGGGCGCCAGCGATGGCTGCGACGTGAAATCAAGAAAGGACTCATCCAGAACCAGGTGAATCGCCCGGTCGCGGCAACATTTGGCGAGTTCAACCAGCGCCGAGCGTGAGACCAGCGTCCCGGTGGGATTGTTGGGATTTGCCAGCACGACCAAGCCGGGACGTTTTTCATCGATGCACAGCATTAAGTCGGCCAGCTTGAATTGAAAATGTTCTTCAGGTTCTAAGGTGTACTCTGCAATCTTGCAATCCAGATGTTGAAGCGCACTCCGATATTCGGAAAAGCCCGGCGCCAGCAGCAGCGCCTTGCGAGGATTCAACCACCGCGAAAGCAGGTGAAGCAGTTGGGTTGCACCATTGCCGAAAAGGATGCACTGGGAGTCAATCTTCTCTTCTGAAGCAATCAAGTCCCGGAGCTCTTGCTGGGCTGCATCAGGGTAATGCCGAACCAGCGGGAGTTCGCGCTTCAACCTGCGCAGAGCACGATGAGAAATTCCCATCGGGTTGATGCTGGCACTGAAGTCGGTCAGTTGGGATATGGGGATTCCCAGCCGCCGCGCCGCGCCAAACACATCTCCGCCATGAGTCATGGTGGTCATAGGTGCACGTAAGAAAGAAGTCCGCTGATTCCCATTGAAAGTATCAATGCCAGCGCGGAGGTGAGATAGAGCAATCGCCGGACCTCCGGGTATAGTGCGGAGGTCAGATCCCTTTTGGGGTCTCCCAAATAGGCTTTCCGAAACTCGCAACCATCATACCTATTTATGCCCCCCAGCCGAATGCCGAGAGCACCGGCGAAGGCCGCCTCCGTAAACCCGCTGTTGGGGCTGGGTTGCAGGCGGGCGTCACGGGAAACAATCCGCAAGGATTCTTTCCACGAGAGTCTGAGGATGAACGCCGAGGCAGCCGCCAGGACTGCGGCCAATCGTGCGGGCACAAAATTCACTACATCGTCCAGCCTTGCAGCAGCCCAGCCAAAATGGAGATAGCGATCGTTCTTATACCCGATCATGGAATCGAGGGTATTGATCGCCTTATACGCCAGCCCCGCAGTCACCCCTCCCAGAGCAAGGTAAAACAGCGGGGCCAACACTCCATCACAGCTATTTTCAGCAAGCGTTTCGATGACGGCGCGAACGATCTCAGGCTCATCAAGGTCCTGGGTATCGCGGCCAACGATCATACCCAAACAGATCCTCGCCTCAGCAACTTCGCCCCTTTGCAGGCGATCGATGACTTTCTTTCCTGCTTGGTCCAGCCCCCGTACAGAAAGCGCGGTATAAGCGAAATAAATTGCGGCAACATATTCCGTTGCGCGGGAGAACTTTCCCACTATTCCCAGGAGCAACCACGATCCGGCTCCAGCAAGCATAGGAATCGTGAAAGCCAGCAAGACACCTGCAAGCTTCAGCGTTCGCGGTGAGCGCGCTGTGCTGCGTGCAGACGTCTCACCCCATTGCGCCAGGCGGCCGAAAACTTTGACCGGATGGGGCATCCACGCGGGGTCCGCGAACGCCAGGTCGGCCGAATAGGCGAGCATCAGTTGCCATGAGGTCAAAGGATCGGCCATTTTAAGTCACAGGCAAAAAGCGGGACGGCATAGCCGCACTTCCTTGCGGACTTACTCCATTCCAGTCAAGTTTTACCGCCGATTCAGGCGGCGTCAGGCCATGGAACAGTTCCGGATGAAGAATCTGAGCGAGAATTTCGAGACCCGTGACAATCCGAGGGCCGGGGCGGCTGAAATAGGCGGGGCTATCCACGATATAGACCCGTCCCGCCCGAACCGCGGGCAAATCGAACCATCCGGGCTTTGAAGCTAACCGATCCACTTCAGATAAAGTCCGGCGGATTTTATAGCCGCAGGGCATCATGACGAGCACTTCCGGTTGATACTGAACAACATGGTCCCAGTCAATGGCCAAAGATAGTTCTCTGGCCTGCCCAAGATTGTCCTGTCCACCCGCCAGTTGAACCATTTCCGGGACCCAGTGGCCGCCCGCCATGATGGGATCCATCCATTCCATGCAAAACACTTTCGGTCGCGTTCGGACAGAACACGTTGCGGACCTAATCCGCCCGACACGGCGCTCGAGGTCAAGGACGACGGCCGCGGCTTTGTCTTTGCGTGCCGTCTCCTCGCCTACGATCAAAATTGTGTCGAGGATTTGACGAAGGTTGTGCGGCTCCAAGGAAACAATACGGCAAGGGCCGGTCAGTATCCGCGCCGCCTCTCGCACCTGACCCGCCGAGATCGCGCAAACGTTGCATAATTCCTGCGTCAGAATCAAGTCAGGATGGAGCTCGCGCAACAACTTCTCATCGATGCGATAGAGGCTGTGACTCGAGTGCGAATGGCGTTTGACGGCGTCGTGCACTTCATTACTGCGAAAGGAAGATGACAGGCTGCTTGCAGAAATCACCGGCTTTGTTCGGACCTGGGGCGGATAATCGCATTCGTGTGAAATCCCTACCAAACTATCTTCGAGGCCGAGCAGGTAAACAATTTCGGTGGCGCTGGGAAGCAAGGATAGTATCCGCATGGTTCCCTCCGTTTAAGGCTTAAACGCTCTGGCTCTTGAGGGCGCCCCGTTCTGGAGCAGGCGTCCCGAGCGCGGTTCTCATTCAACACTTGCCTGTCCGGCCTGGTGGTTCTCCGGCGCAATCCTGACGCCGTGGCAGGGGCAGTACCACAGGGTTTAAATGGTCATCAAATCCTAAGATTTCGACGGGGCCTCCGTAGACCTTTTCCAGGAGTTCGCTGCGAAGCACACATGCCGGAGGGCCGTCGGCCACGAGCGACTGGCGATGAAGAACAACCAGCCGGTCAAAATACCTGGCAGCAAGGTTCAAATCGTGGATCGCCGCAATTACCGTTACACCGTGGTCCTCGTTAAGCTTGGCGACAATGTCCATGACTTCCGCCTGCCTTGAAATATCGAGTTGTTGTGTGGGTTCATCGAGCAGTAGCACGTCCGGCTCCTGGGCCAGGGCCATGGCAATCATGACGCGCTGACGCTCTCCACCGCTGAGCTCATTGAAGATCCGGCCGGCGAACGCCGCGGCGTCCGTCCACTGCATGGCTCGTTCAACCGCATGGCGATCCGCGCGGCGCAGTCCGCCCAGAAGGCGCAAGTAAGGGATACGCCCCAACTCAATCACTTCGCGCACCGTATACGCAAACGGGACTACAAATTCCTGGGGAACCAACGCAATTCTGCGGGCGAGATCGCGCCTTGGGAAGGAGTTCATGGGCTTTCCGTCAAACCATAAAACACCGCCGCCAGGAGTCAGTGCGCCAATCAGCAGTTTTAGCAAGGTCGTCTTGCCCACTCCGTTCGGCCCGAGCACCGCGACGCGTTCCCCCGTGGCGATGTTTAGGGAAACGCCGCGCAACACCGGGCGCCCGTTGTAACCAAAAGAGACCTTGTCCAGACGGATGTTGGCCATGATCAAAACCTGTACTCCCGCTTGGTCCGGCGCAGCATGTATAGAAAAGCGGGGCCGCCGATAAAGGCGGTCAAAATGCCAACCGGCAGTTCAGCCGGCGGCATCAGAATTCGAGAGAGTAAATCGGCAGTCACCAGGAATGCCGCTCCTCCCAAAGCTGCCAGAGGCAGGAGACGCGTATGGTTGGGACCAAAAATGAGGCGAAGGAAGTGAGGAACGATTAAACCCACAAAGCCGATCAATCCGCCGGCCGACACCGCTGCGGCGGTCAGGAGCGATCCCACGGCGATCACAATCGCCTTGTGGGACTCCACTGGGATACCCAATGAAGCCGCGCATTCGTCTCCCAGGGAAAGCGCGTTCAAGCTTCTGCCCATCGCCAGCGCCACCCCGGTTCCCACGGCTATGAGGACCGCGATAACTTCCACTTGAGTCCAGCCGGTGACGGAAATTCCACCTAGCAGCCAAGCGTACAAGATGGGCAGATTCGCTTGCATATGGTCGCTCATAATGAGGAGGAAGGACATCGCATATCCAAGGATCACACTCGCGGCCAAACCAGCCAGCAAAAGCGTCACCACGGGCGTTCGTCCTCCTACCCGGGAGACATAATAAACAAGGGCCATCGTTGCCAGCGCCCCAACGAAAGCAAATAACGGCGTGGTCCCGAACGTCCACAGCGAGAGACGCGCGGAGAGGATTAAGCCAATTGTGGCCCCGAGCGCCGCGCCTCCCGAAGTTCCAATGACGTAGGGGTCCGCCATGGGATTTCGAAAAAGTCCTTGAAACAGAACTCCCGCGACGGATAGAGCGGCTCCTACCAGCGCCGCGGCGACAACACGCGGCAACCGAATTTGCAAGATGATGACTTCATCACTTTTGGGCCACGTCCGTGGAAAGCGGTAAAGCCCCGAATGATTCACCAAAATGCACACAATCGTCCTGATCGAAACATGAACTGCACCAGCGCCAGCAGCCAGGATCACTGCAAGGAGCAGCACCCCGGAAAGTGTCGCCAGCCCAAGCCGGTGGCGGGTGTCACTTCCAGGCGGCGACTCCCTCCCCCCTCGGGTCTCGGCTTCCTCGCCAGCAACTGATTGTTGTGGTGTGGCGGTGCACACTCTGTCTGTCTCCAACATGCCTGTTAAACGGTCCGTTTTGGGAGTCAATCTATGGCGATCAAAGCCTTTATCGGGTTCCTCATTTTGCCGCTCTCTTCCGTATCACCATTTGAAGCCTTCGCCGCCCAGCGTGAACTTCACGCCCGCGCGGAAATTAAACGGCAAGGCGGGATATCCAAAAGCGGCCATGTAATGCTCGCTCAGGAGGTTTCCCATGCTGGTGTATAGCGTGACGCCGCGCCGAAGGTTGTACCAGCCGCTCAAATCCATCAGTTGATAGCCCATCAGCAGGTCCCGATTCGGAAGCAGCATCGTATTCCCAAAGGTGCCGTCCGTCATAAAAGTGCTGTCATCGGACCGGCTCACAAAATATCCCGTTAAATCGAAGCCATAGCGCGGCTTGGCGTAACCGAGCAGCAGGCTCCCCGTCTGAGGCGGGCGGCGGAACGGTCTGCTTCCCACCAAAGGAGAAAACGCTCCGATCGGAATGTTTGGAAAGGCAGGATTAATAGCCGGAAATAACGCGTCGCTCGAAAACGACCTCGTCACCACGGCGTCGAGATAGGTGTAATCCGCCTTGACAATCCAGTTGCGGCTCAGGCTGACATCAAACTCGGTTTCCGCCCCAAGGCTCCGGAAGGAATCCGAATTGATGGTAGCGCCCATCGGAGCGTCGGCTACCACCGCGGCGGAAACGCCGAGCTCTGGAAGCGCGCTTTGAGGAACGTAATCAATCAAATCGAAAAAACGGTCGTGAAAAAAGGTCAAGCCTAGCCGCGCCCGCTCGCCCCACAAACCCTGCTCGACTCCAACGTCGAGGGTGCTGCTCCTTTCCGCGCCGATGGCTGAAACATGGTATTGGCGGACCAGATCAGAGCCCTGCGGCAGAGCCGACAAGAGGCTAAAGAGGGACGAGCCTTGATCGAAAATGCTCGGTTCCTTGATCCCAGTTCCAAAGTTGAACCGGAGCTTCGTGTAACCCAGAAAATGCGCCGAAGAAGGTTGTCTCAAATAGTACGCGGCCGATACGCGAGGCGTAACGGCAAACCCAAAGATCGCATTATCTTCAAGGCCAACTCCCGCTGTGGCAAAGGCGTGCTGCCACAGGGCCGTATGAATTTCCAGGAAGGAGTTGTAGTTGTTCCGCGTGCTGGCGGATCTGGGCGCGCCGGAGGGTTGGGTGAAGCCATATTCGTGATCGTACTCAAAGCCGGCCGTGGCGCCGGCGCTGGGGCTAAAGGCATAATCGGACTGGCCGTACACCGACTGGATGCTCGTGCGCGAGTCAAAGAGTTGAGGATAAGTTCCGCCAAAATCCAGGATGGCCTGACCGTGGGTGCAGAATCCGTTGGCCCCACAAATCGTCGCCGGGTCGCCGAGGTAGTTCGCCCCGAAGCCAAATGGGTTAAACGGCATACCCGTCGGAGAAGGATTGTCGAAATGAAAGTTAATGCCGGTCGAAGTCAGCCTGATCGTGTTGTGCCAGCGCTGCGTCGTTTGATTCTGGGCTGTGATCCCCAGATAGGTGTCCTGTTGGTGCTGGAAGGAATCGTCTGGGATGCCATACAGGTACAGGGCGTTCGAATCGCCAAGGCCGGTCGCGTCATGCCGAATCGTGAAGCGGACACTGCTCGATGCATTCGGATCCCAGCCAAAGTTGCCGGAATAGGTGGCGTTGTGAAAGGAATTGTTAGGAAGGCTATTTTGGGTATCAAACCGCATGAAATCCGAATAGTAATCAAAGTGGCGGAAAACGCCGCTCAGCGAAGCCTCCTGGCGCAGGGTGTTGAAATTCCCCCCATCCGTGGAATAAGTAAATTCTGGGGCCGGGGTCGTACCGCGCCGCGTGGTCATGCTGATCACGGATGATAATGCGTCGCTCCCGTAGACCACGCTGTTCGGCCCGCGCAGCACCTCCACGTTGTCAACGCCGCTCGTCGCGGCGTTGGCGAATTCGAAGGTGCCGCCGATGTCGTTGGCGGGAATGCCATCGGAAAGAATTTTGTTGAAATCCGCATTGCCCCCGCGCACGAAAACCGATGTGGTCCCCCCGCGCTCTCCTGTTTGGACGACCTGAACTCCGGGAAGCAGGCGCAGTGCGTCCGCGACGTCCAGCTTGTTAATCGCTTCCAGCTCTTGGCGGTCGATCACGCTCACGGAGGCGCCAACCTGTGATTCGGGTAGTTTCGTCCCCGTATCCGAAACCACGACTTGCTGGCGGAGCAGGCCCACCGAGAGCAGGACGTTAAGAGTTATGCTTCCCCCCCCAGGCAGGAACACGGAGCGGCTGTCCTGGGGCTGAAAGCCTGCGGCCTCCACGTGCACGTGGTACCTCCCTGGCAGGTGTGTCGTAAACACGAAAATTCCTTGATTGTTCGCCTGGGTCTGGCTAACCACCTTCTGAAGATGGACCAGGACCACTTTTGCATTCGGGACGGCCGCGCCAAGTGGGTCAAGCACGCGGCCTTGAATGCTTCCAGCATCCGCAGCCAGCGCGAGTGAACTTGATAACCACAAAATCGTCGAAAGACAGACCAGCAATACGGCTTCGTGAAACAGGTGCTTAGACATGACGTCCTCCTTCGCCCTCGGAAGAGCGGACTGAATATGGGCTGGCCGGACCGGTCTCCTGACTTGCGACCTATCCTCGATAGTCTGCGTCTTCCCACCCGTACGGGCAGTGGCATTGTGCAGACTCCAACTGTCGCTCACAGTTGCGGGGCAGTGGCGGCTTTTCACCGCGCTTCCCGTTCATCCGGCCAGCGAAATCTTGTTTTTCCCTTCGTAGACAGCGGATTGTGGCAAAAGACATCGGTCCCTTACTGGAAGTTTGTGAATAGTCCGAGCTAAGACCAATGCTGTTCACTTAGGGGCTGTCAGATAATAACTGTTCCATTTCGGACCAGATACATCCCCTCACCTCTGCCCTCTCCCCGCAAGCGGGGAGAGGGTGACGCGAGGCGGCGGGTGAGGGGTGCCGGTTGGAAGTCGGTGTCTGCCCGTGATGTTTTCACGTTAAGTGAACAGTATTGGAGCTAAGACAGACTCATCGCCCGATCTGTTGCGCCGGGCGAATCGCTATAGGATCCCCAACGATTTAGTTTTCGCCTTACTTTAGGGCCACGCTCTGTTTTTGGGCTTAAAACTCAATTCCCTTCTGAGCCACAATACCCTGCCGAAAGGGATGCTTGATCTCCCGCATTTCCGTGACTAAATCTGCTATTTCCACGATTTCGGGTTTCGCGTCGCGCCCCGTCAAAATCACATGGAGCATCGGCGGTTTGTTCTTCAAGAAATCCACCACGTCTTCGACGGGAAGAAAGCCATAGCTCAGCGCGTAGTTGATTTCGTCCAGAATCACCACACTGTAATTTCCCGACAGAATCTTTTCCTTGCCTGCCTGCCAGGCAGCGCGAACCATGGCCTTATCGACTTCAATATCCTTGCTCTCCCAGGTGAAGCCCTGCCCCATCGGAGAAATTTCAAGGGTTTCCAGTTTTGGGGCACTTCGCAGTTCTCCGTATTTCCACTTTCCTTTGAAGAACTGCAGCATGATCACCTTCATGCCGTATCCGCAGGCGCGAAGCGCAACGCCCAACGCCGCAGTGGTTTTTCCCTTGCCGTTTCCGGTGTTGACGATAATCAAGCCCTTTTTATTGCGGGCGGATGCACCCGCTCGCGTGATGGTGGTTTTCATGAGATCTCCTCACCGTATTCAAAAGGCATTTGGGTGGAGCTTCTTCGCCAATTCTTCGAGCGCATCAAAGACCACGGGGCTGGCGTGAAAAAACCGGTCGTCCATGTAGATCATGCGCCCTTGCCGGACGGCTTGAACATTTCTCCATCCTGGGCTGGCTCTAAGCATCCCCAGGCTTACTCCGTCGTGGCCGCCGCCCCGGACTAACAGAAGAAAATCCGGAGAAAGCTGCAATACCCGCTCCATACTGATTTGCGGCCAGGCTTGCGGGATGTCAGCAGTCACCGATCTCCCGCCGGCCGCGGAAATCACATCCGTAACAAAAGCCATTCTTCCCGCCGTGATGACCGGTTGATACCAGATCAGGACAAAAACCTTTGGACGCGGCAGCCCCTGAACCCGGCCCGCAATTTGCTCTTCTTTAGCTTGAAGGTCTTTCACCAGGGTAGCTGCCGCCGTCTGCCGTCCAGTGGCCTCTCCGATTTCCCGGATCGATTCCAAAACTCCCTCCAACCCTTGTGGCCGGACGACAAATACCGGTATGTGCAGGTGTTCCAGTTGCTCAACCGTTTGCTGGCGGTTGATGCCTGCGTCCGCGAGAACCAAGTCCGGATGGAGGGAAACAATCTTCTCAAGCGAGGGATCAATCAGCCCTCCAACATGGGGTTTCAGGCGGGCCTCGGGCGGATAGTCCGTATAATCCGTCACTCCGGCCACTTCCTTCCAGCGACCCAACGCGTAAACCGTCTCGGCGAGATTCGGGGCAAGACAGATGATGCTGTGGGCTTGATCGGGAACCTGGACTTCGCGCCCAACACCATCCCGCGCCGCGCGAGCGGCGAGGTTTACTGGGCTCGCGGCTACCGCCACAACGACTAGCGCGGTTAGGAATCGCCGGGTCAGCATGACTGCACCAAAGCTTTCCGCGCTTCTCTCGCGCGCCGGATGTTTTCAACCAGGCGAGCCGGTAGATCTGGATTTGACAGAAAATGCAGATGGATATAACTGGCCAGGACGTTCTTCAGCCGGAAGCCTTCTTGTTCTTCAAGTCTGCCCAATGAATAGCGGATGTGGTACTGCCGATCTACGTCTCCTGCCTCCGTGATCGTCGAGCAGTGAAAGCTGTGACCCCTTGCTTTCGCGCCGGCAAAGCCCCACAGGCTGTCCGTGCTAAGCGTCACTTCGGCATAACCGAACTTCACCAAGCGATCGGTCATCCGCACTCGCAGAGGCAAAAGACCTGCCATGGGAAAACTCTGCCCATCACGATTGACGACTTCCTCGGCAAGGAGCATCAGACCACCGCACTCGACGTAGATCGGGCTGTCTTCGTCGCCGAATCTTCCTATCGCAGCGAGCATTTCGCGGTTGCCGCTGAGTTGGCCGGCATGTAACTCCGGATAGCCGCCGCCAAAATACAGCGCATCTATGGAGGCTGGCAGTTGTGCATCGCTCAAGGGGCTAAACTCGACGATTTCAGCGCCGCACGCCCGCAGTGCATCCAGATTGTCTTCATAATAGAAGGAGAACGCCCTGTCTCGTGCGACTCCGATGCGCACATCGCACCGGGCCTTGGGAGTCTCGCCAGCCACCGGAACTCGGATGTCAGGAAGGCTCGCCAGAAGCTGAGTCAGGTCAAGGTTGCTCTCGGCGATGCTGGCGAGCAGCGAAATTAATTCCTCCGTCAGCAGGTTCTCTTCCGCGGTGTGTAAACCCAGATAGCGCTCTGGGATTTGAATCTTTTCATTTCGGGGCAGGCATCCGAGGAGTGGAGTTGAACACCCGCTCTCCATCGCTTCACGGAGCATCTGGGCATGGCCCGGTCCGCCTGCTTTATTAAAAATCACGCCGGCCAATCTCAGCGCGGGATCAAAGGTCTCAAATCCATGAACGACGGCCGCCGCGCTCCGGGCCATCGCGGAAACATCTACGACCAGAACCACCGGCAGGTCCAGCAACTTGGCTATTTCTGCGGTGCTTCCGGTGGCAGATTTTCCGCTTGCCCCGTCGAAAAGGCCCATTACTCCTTCGACGACACATACGTCTGCACTCCGGGCGGCGGAATGAAAAATGCCTCGATTGGTTTGGTCAGAGAGCATCCAACCATCTAAGTTCCTGGAAGGACGGCAACACACGCGCGTGTGATGCCCGGTATCAATAAAGTCCGGCCCGCATTTGAACGGCTGGACTTCCAGCCCTCTTCTGCGCAGGGCCGCCATCAGCGCCAGGCTCACTGTGGTTTTGCCTGCGCCGCTCGACGGACCAGCAATCACAAAGCCTTTCACCGATTCACCCATTCAGGCACCGCACCATTACTTCGTCTCGGAGATAATCGATCACGCTCACTCCGCAGTAATCCTGCGCCATCCGGAAAAGATTCCGGTCTCGAACGCCCAAGGCTTGCGCGAGAATGCTGCGAATTACTCCCGCGTGGGTCACAACCAACACGCAACCGCCAGGATGCTTTGCAATGATTTTGCGCAGCTCCTGCCGCACCCGTTTCTTAAACTCGCTAAAAGGCTCGGCGCCCGGGATCGAACCGTGCGGAAACTCTTCAAGCCACCGGCGCGCCAGCCGTGGAAACCGCTTCTCAATCTGTTTCCACGAAAGGCCCTGCCATACCCCGAAATGCATTTCACGAAAACCAGGCCGCGTCTCAATATGAATTCCGCCTAGTCTCGCGGTGGCTTCCGCTGTGATGCGCGAGCGTGAGAGGTCACTCGAATAAACAGCCTCAACCCGGTAAGGCGAGAGTTTTTGAGCCACCTCCCGAAGTTGCCGGCGACCCTTTTTGCCCAGTTGAACGTCGAGTTGCCCTAAAAAGCAGCCCTCTTGGGCAGGTACCGCGTGCCGCATCAACACCACCCGGCAACGCAAGTCACTGGCCCTCCTTCTTGCCCCATTGCTCATAAAAGATGATGTCTTTCACGGGAACCCTTTGGAGCCATCCTGCTGACTCCAGTTCCGGCTGCGGCAAAAATTCTGTAACGTAACCCAGGCAGAGATAGGCCACGGGAACGACATGCTCCGGGATCTGCAGAATCATCCGCAACTCTGCCGGATCAAGGATACTCACCCATCCCAAGCCAATTCCTTCGGCCCGGGCCGCCAGCCACAGATTCTGAATGGAGCAACAGGTGCTGTAGATATCCGTTTCCCGGATGGTGTGCCGCCCAATGACGTGCGGCCCGTGCCGCGCCGGATCGCAGGTCACGCAAATATTCACCGGCGATTCCAGGATGCCTTCGAGCTTCAGACGCGAATACAACGCACGCCGTTCGCCTTCAAAGACCGCGGCTGCCCGCTCATTGGCTTGTTCAAAGAGATGTTTAACTTTTCGTTTGATCTCTCCGCTTTGGACGACGATAAACGACCACGGTTGCATGAAACCAACGGAGCCGGCGTGATGAGCGGCGTCCAGCAATTTATGAAGCAGTTCGTCTGGAATGGCGTCCGGCAAGAATTGACTGCGAACGTCCCGGCGCTTGTAAATTGCGTTGTACACACCCTGCTTTTCGGTTTCGGGGAATACGTGATTCCGAGTTGGTTTTGGACTGTGCACAGGTATCACCTCAAAATTACTCCTGTCAGATAGACCGCTGCCTCCGTGATCTGACTGGTTGCGCCCAGACAGTCGCCCGTCAAGCCGCCAATCCGGCCGCCATAGTAGGCGGCGGTGGCGCCCGTGACGATGATTGATGCCAGGATTGTCCAGAGGCACCGGACGGGTCCGAGCGCTGCCCACACGATGCCCCAAGTAACGGCTGTCCCAACCGCCAGAGACACAAAACGAATTTCACCAGCAACCCGTGCACCCTGCCCTTCGAGTCCCCGCGCCGAAGGCAAAAAGAAGCCAAGCGGCAGCGCGGTCCAACGACTGATGACCTGTCCTGCAACCAAAAAACCGTTAAACGTCTCGCGCGGGAGGCCAGTGAGAAAAACGAATCGCACGAGCAAGCTGAGCGTTACAGCAACTGCTCCGAAACTCCCTATGCGGCTGTCGCGCATAATGTTGAGAATCTGGTCCTTGTTCCACCCTCCGCCAAAGCCGTCCACGGCATCGGCTAGCGCATCCTCATGCAAGCCACCGGTCACAACAACCAGATAGATGAGGATCAAAACGACCACCACGCTGCGATTGGCGTGAGGTGAGAGCATGAGATTTAAGCCTGCTGCTCCCAAACCTATCAGCAGTCCCACAACAGGAAAAAATATTGTGGCCTGGGCCAGCGCGTCAGGCGGGGCGGCACACGTCCGCATCACCGGCACTCGGGTGAGGAATTGCACCGCAAGCAGGAACAAACCGCCTAGACGCTTCATGCCAGCGCTCCGCTCACCCCTGCCGAGGAAAATGTTGCCATCTCGTTGTAGACCTTTGCGGCCGCACCGATGAGGCTCATCGCTAAGGCCGAACCTGTTCCTTCGCCAAGGCGCATTTCCAGATCCATTAAAGGCTTCTGCCCGATAAACTCCAGCAGCGCCGAGTGCCCCGGCTCGCTCGAAAGGTGAGCTGCGAAAATGAAATCTGAGACTCTCGGCTGGATGGCGCAGGCCACGGCTGCAGCCGAGGTGGATATAAAGCCATCGAACACGACAGGAATTCGACGCGATGCCGCCCCTAAGATCAAACCCGTGAGGCCCGCTATTTCCAGTCCTCCCACTTTGCGCAACACGTCCATCGCATCAGAAGAGTTGGGCCGGTTGACTGCCAGAGCGCGCTCAATCACCTGGATCTTGCGCTGAATTCCAGCTTGATCCAGGCCTGTGCCCCGTCCGGTGACCTCAGCAACGGGCCGGGCGGTCAGGACGCTTGTTATCGCGCTCGCGGCGGTCGTATTCCCAATGCCCATCTCGCCCGTGCCAATGAGACTCCGTCCCTGTGTGTGGGCGCGCGCCGCCAGTTCCAGGCCTGCGTTCAGAGCCGCGGTAAGCTCTGCCTCGCTCATCGCGGGTCCGCGTGCCATATTCCGGGTGCCGGGAGCCACCTTCATCTTCACCAGGCCGGCAACATCGCCAAACTCACCGTCGACCCCGATGTCAACCACAATCACCTCTACTCCGCAATGACGGCCCAAAACATTGATGGCCGCTCCGCCGGAGAGAAAATTGAGAACCATCTGGCGAGTTACCGCTTTTGGGTACGCACTCACGCCTTCTTCGGTAACACCATGGTCGGCAGCCAGGGTGAAAATCGCAGGGTTGGAGCATTCGGGCCGCTCACTCTCCTGGATCGCAACCAGCCGGGCGGCGATTTCCTCGAGGCGCCCCAAACTTCCAGGCGGCTTCGTGAGATTATTCAAATGCTCCATCGCCCGCTCCCGCCATTCGAGATTCAACGCCGGGATGGAGGCAACCGCGTCTTCCAGCATCCTACTGGCAACTTCCCCGTGTTTAACTGGAGGGACCATTGTCTAAAGTCTCCAAAGCGGCAATTTGACGGCGGTGAATGCGAATGGCCTGGATGCAGGCGTTCGCTTGGGGAAAATCCCACATGCGCGCTGAGGGAGATCCCATCGCGGCGCATACCATCAAGGCGATAATGACTCCGTGGCTGACGACCACAACATCTCCCCTCCAGGCCATTCCTATGACCTGCCATAAGAAGCTTGATGCTCTCGAGTAAGCCTGCTGCAGAGGCTCAGCACTCTCTACCCGCAGTTTCTCCGGATTGGTATGCCAGCAGGCCAATCCCAGGGGAAATCGCCGCCCGATCTCGCTGAGGGTCATCCCTGTCCAGACTCCGTGGTCGATTTCCCGCAGTTCGTCTTGGACGATCACCGGACATCCTCCCGCCCGATGCAAGATCATCGCTGTTTGGCGCGCCCGCTGGAGCGGGCTGGTCAATATGTACCTCGCCCCAACACGACTCAGCCAGCCTGCCAGACGCCGGCCTTGGGCGATTCCAGACCGATTCAGAGGCACATCCGTAATCCCCTGCAATCGTTCCTGGCGGTTCCAGTCCGTTTCTCCGTGACGAATAAGATAAATTACACCCACGCAGTCCTCACGAGTTCCGAACGTCTTTAATCGTCAGCGGCAATCCGGCAACCATGAAGATAACCCGGTCGGCAATCCTTGCGATTTCCTGATTGAATTGGCCCAGCAAATCCCGGTAGATTCTCCCGCTCCGATAGGCAGGAACTATTCCGCTCCCCACCTCGTTGGATACCACAATGGCGGAAGCTGCGGCCCCTTGAAGCGCCTCGCAGATTTCTTGCAGGTGGCCCCGAAAGCGCTGTGCGTTTCCGTCTTTGGTTCCCAGGATATTCGCTACGTAGACCGTCAGGCAGTCGATAAGAAGTGCGTCAACCTTCCCTCCCTCTTTGCGGAGGGCATCCGGAAGCTCCAGTGGCGCCTCAACGGTCCTCCAGGAAGGAGGGCGCTCCGCCCGATGGGTGTCAATCTTCCGCCGCATTTCCTCATCGCTCGGTCGCGCCGTTGCGATGACAGTAACTTTCTTGAACTCGGCCGCCAATTGTTGCGCGTAACGGCTCTTGCCGCTGCGCGCCCCGCCAAGAATCAGCGCAATGGTTTTCATGGCTTACAGACACAGGGAGCCATCAAGACGGGCTTCAAGCAGAAAAGATAGAGTGATGCTGGCAGGAGTTGCTAAGAATGCGGATTCCGGCCGGACGCTCATCGATCTTCCTATCCCGAAGTCGACAAAAGCTCTTGAGGGCGACTGGCAGGTCTCCTGACTTGCGTATCATCGAGCTAAGGCTGCCTTCCCAGGGTCTTCGCCCCAGTGGCTTCGATTGCCTTGCTCTCCACGCTTACAGTGGTGGAGCCGTGCCGGATTTTCACCGGCTTCCCAAATAGCCAGACAATGAATTTTATAGCGCCTTAGGGCCACGCTAGTCAAGCGATTTCGCGCAACCTAAATCTTGGGCATCCAGAGCAGTAAGAGTGGCCGCTTTGTTCACATGCTTATGCTCCTGCCAAAAGTTAGATCTGTCAGTCATTGACAGACTGGAGATCATTCCCGTTGCCGAGCTGCGGACGCCGCATGAGGAGGAATGGCTCTATAGTGGCGCGGCGATGATGGTCGAAGTAGCCGTCGCCTCCATGAAGCCGTGCGCGACAATGTGTGCCATCGAACACCTCTTTCGCTTGTGTCGGCTCGCCAGCCGCCCGCCGTCATGTAGCCTGTCGCCAAATTCACGCCTTCCTCTCCAACCAATCTTTCCAGATCACATTCACTAAGGAGACGCCTGACCCATGGAGCCACCTATCGACATAGAAACCTACTTACGAGTGTTTGGCAACGAGCGTGGAGAGCGAATTCTGGAATCGTTTCCGCCTTTGCACGGCGCCGAGGACCCGCCGTCGCCGCTGCTTGCGAACCTGTTGAGAAAGCCTTATGCCGCTCAATCCTTGACCGTCATGGCAGTGGCGAAGCGGCTCGCCCAGGCACGTTCGGCCGCCGTTGTGGCGGAATGCGGCACGGGCAAGACGCTCATTTCCCTCGCCAGCGTCTATGTAGCAGCCAACGGTAGGCCTTTTGCCGCGCTGGTCATGGTGCCGAGCCACCTGACGCAGAAATGGCTGAGAGAAAGCCTCAAGACCATTCCTCACCTGCGCGCGTTTCTGATCGAGGGTCTGCGTGACAGGAAATCCTCCAGCTCGAATGGCATTCAAGAGTTCCGCCTCCGCAACGGACGCGTTGTGCGCGAAGGCCTGAAGATGACCCTAACTGACCTGCGGCTGCGCAAGAACTACTCGAGTGCCCGCGTGCGCTTGAATGCCCTATGTCCGGGCCCGGCGATATTTGTGGTCTCCAAAGAGACCGCGAAACTTTCCTACTTCTGGCGGCATGCTTACAACATCGCCCGGTCGGGCCGTTATCAGGGGAGCGTCGTGAATCCTGATACCGGACGGCCCGTCTATGCCGGAGAGGACGCCGAGCGTTTGCTCTCCTCTGATTTCAAGAAGGTTCGTTTGAGCGAGTGGATTGGACCACGGGACGAGGCGGATGAAAATCATCATGAGGTCCGCCGGAAGCTGTTCAGCCCGCTCTGGCAGGCAGACCGTTCCAAAGTCCGGCGCTATGCCGTCATCGAATTTATCGGGCGGTATCTCGACGATTTCTTCGACTTTGGTATTGCCGACGAGGTGCATGAGCTGAAAGGGGGCGACACAGCGCAAGGGAATGCGCTTGGAACGCTGGCCAGTTGCGCTAAAAAGCTCATCATCCTCACCGGCACGCTGCTCGGCGGCTACGCCGACGATGTCTATAACATCCTGTTTCGCACGGACCCTGCCAAGATGCTCGAGCATGGATTCGAGCATGGCGACGGCGTCCGGCCGTTTATGGAATCTTACGGCCTGCTCGAAACCATCACTACCATCGAGCCGGCCGAGAATGCCTGCTCGGAAGCGAAAGTCACCCGACGGGTGCGCCGGCGGCCCGGAGCCTCGCCGCAACTCTTTGGTGATTTCCTGATGCCAATGGCCGCTTTTCTTTCCCTCGAAGATATCGCCCACGTGCTGCCGCCTTACCGGGAGGAGTTGGTGCGGGTCGAAATGGACCAGTCACTGAGGGAAGCTTACGAAAGGCTGGAGGAAGCAATCAAGCGCGCCCTCAAGGAGCATCGCGGCAATTCTTCCGTCGTCAGCGTGGGGATGAACGCCCTGCTGCTGTATCCCGACCGGCCCTTCGGCCTGGGCACGCTTTATGGTTCCGAGTACGACCCTGAAACCGGCAAGCGCGAGCGGTTTGTGATCGCCGAGCCGGAGGACCTCGATGAAAGCGTGCTTTATGCGAAGGAGCGGCGGCTGCTCGAAGAAATTCGGTCGAGCCTCAGCCGCGGTCGCAAGGTGCACGTATTTGCGGTGTATACCCGCACGCGCGATGTAACGCGGCGGCTGGAGCGGATCCTGCAGCGTGAGGGCGTTCGTGTGGCTGTCCTGACGAGCGACGTGAAGCCAGAACTGAGGGAGGGCTGGTATGAGCGGCAGTCGCGGCAGGGTGTGCAGGTGGTCATCGCCCATCCTAAGTTGGTTAGTCTTGGGCTTGATTTGCTCGAATACAAAGATCTGCTCTTTTGGGAAACTGGCTACTCGCTCTATACGCTGCGGCAGGCGAGCCGGCGCTCATGGCGCATTGGCCAAACAGAGGAGGTAACGGTCAAATATTTTGCTTATGCCCGCACGGCGCAGGAGACCTGCCTGCGGCTGATGGGGGCAGAAGCTGCTAGTGGCGATGGGCATGGAGGGGAAGTTCTCGGCCGAAGGGTTGCAAGCGGCGGGTGAGGACGACGATCTGCTCATGGCCATGGCGCGCGAGCTGGTGACGGAGAAGGGCATTGGTGAAAATGCCGAGCTCGTCTGGCGCGCAATTCAACACCAACATTCAGCACTGGCGCATGCAGTGCCGGCCATTATTGAAGCCGAGTCTGAGCCGGAGATGCTGCCCGATACCCTACTCCCCGCGCAAGAACCCTTGCCCGCCGCCGTCAATCAGTTGCTGCTCTTCGGTGTATCGCTTGCCACTTCATCCGGCCGCAAGCGAGCAGTTCGTAGAACGGCTCCCAGTGTTTCCTTCGCTTCGGATCAGCTTCCTCTGTTTTGAAGGAGATCGAGATAGACACGTCCGTCGGTGCCGACAACCACTCCTTCAGGATGATCGAGGCCGTTGGCAAATTCGTGAACTTCAGAGATGGGATCGAGCAAGTTGTTCCCTCCCAGTGCAACGGTCTTTCGGAGATGACCGGACTGGTGCCCTATCGTCTACGACCCTTTGAACCGTTTGGTGATGCGGAAATACACGCCACGGATTTGCCTGTATTGCCGTAGATCACAATCTCCTCTCTGCCGCACCGGATGTCTTGAATCCCTTTGACCGCGGAAGGGAGCTGAGCCAGAAAAGCGAAGTATTCGACCGTCTTCCGACCACGGGCAGGAATGCACGTGGTTGTCGCCGTTTCAAATAGGTTGCCATCGCGGAGGGTTTCTCGCCGCGAGGAAGGGATTGGGGTGGTCCCGAACTCCAAGCCTCGAGCTTCGGTTCGTTTACTCCAAGGAACAGCGCTTATGGCGCGGTTTTCCTCCCAAACTGCCACCCAGGGAAAGTCCTTCCGCCGGAAACAATAGGCGATTAGCAAATGCCACTTTGTGTTAAGTGCAGCAACATAACCCCATTTTCTTCTCGGATCGATCAGAACAGATACCACCAAGCCTAGGCCTTTACGGAGGAGGACTCGTTCCAGATTTATCTCTTCTCCGGACTTTGCCGGAGCAAAAGGCCATCGGAATCTTCTGCCCGGCGCCAATAGCGATTTGCCTTCATCGTATTCGTGTGGAAAGGTGATACCCCGAGTGCCGGAAATAAAAATGGCCGAGTCCTGGCTGGAAATAAAGGGCGGTCCCAACGTGACGTGCTCTGTCCAATGAAAGAAGTGATCGCATTTTCTATCGTTCGTTACTGTTTCCTTGAAGTAGGCTACCGGAAGGTTTTCCTGAAGTGCAATTTCCCGCCGAAACTGCAGGCCTGCAACGGGGAGCCTTAATGACAGGGTCAGTGACACCCGGTTCCGACGGATGGTTTGGCTCACCTTGTGCCATCTCGAATTCGGAGCCTCGCCGTGCTGGGATAGCCCTTGTTCTGCCTCTTCGGGCGATGGCGAGCCAAAATAATCCATGCAGAGGCTGTGCCCGGCAATGCCGGACAACAATTTCCCCTCAGTGATAGGTCCGTAGCGGACCGCGTGATCTTGCGCCCGGTACCGGTGGGGGTCTATAGTCTTCCAAGGTGGGGTCCACAAGGGGTTCAGCGTGGGAAGGCTAGAAGTCTCTGCGAACCGGAACTCCGCGATATGGCCTCCGCCCGTCAAGGTCACCAACTCAACCAATCCGTTTCCTACCTTGTAGGCCTCCCTGCCATGCCACAAGTCCTTCACACAAGAGAACGAGCTAGCCCGCATCACAATCCTCCCCCGGATTGGCTTTTCTGTTCCGCAGCAAGCCCTTGGCCTTTCTAATTTCGTCTGATTGCAATAATCTGAAGTTTAAATCGAAGTGATCCAATCTGCCTTCCGAATTTTCCAGTGCGATAGATATGGCAGCCACACTTATTCCCATCAAAATGGTCGCGAGGCACGTGCCTTTTATCAGCGTCACGACTGTGACTCCCTTAGCGGGACGATTGAGCACACGCCTTGGTCGTCCAATCATACCAATCATCTTAGCAAGGCCGTCAGATCCAGGCGCACCGTAGGGTGTCCGGAATTGGGCATCAAGTTGCCTTTTAAAAGCGGAGTCCTCGGGCCTTAAAACGTGATGGTCAGGCCGCCATCGACAACGAGCGTGTGGCCCGTCACATATGAACAGTCGTCTGAAGCCAGAAATACTGCTACTCGCGCAACTTCGCTTGCCTCACCCGGTCGTGCCAGTGGAATTTTTCGTCTCTTCACATACCACTCCTGAAACAGTTCCGTCTGGGTTTCATCGACTCCGCCGATGATCGACATGGGCGTGTGAATGCAGCCAGGCGCGATCGCATTAGCCAGAATTCCGTGAGGCGCAAGTTCGACAGCGAGAGACTTGGTGTAACTGTGGATGGCGCCTTTTGCGGCCGTGTAAGCGCCGAGGCGCCCTTCTGTGGCAATCGCTTGAGTGGAACCTATATTGATGATCCGACCCCAATGTTGTTGTGCCATTATTGGCGCCACCAGTTTTGCGCCCCAGTACAAGGCGTCCAGATTAACGGTCTGGACCTTGCGCCACTCTTCAAGTGAGTCCTCAAAAATGTCCCCGTAGAAACAGATGGCCGCGTCGTTGACGAGGATGTCAATTCTGCCTTCGTGATGGACGACGTCATCGACGCACTTCCGGTAGGAGCCGTGATCCGTTATGTCGAGGATATATGGGCGGGCTTTCAGATTATTCCCGGTCAGATCATCGCAGAGGTTTTGAACCTCGGGTTTCCGATCAATTGCCGCGACCATCGCTCCTTCCCGGGCAAATTCTGTGGCAATCGCATGCCCTATGCCCTGCGCCGCTCCGGTTATGACTGCGACACGGTCTCGCAATTTCATGGTGCACGGTCCTTTCTTAAGCCGATGCCATTACGTCGAAGGCGATTCGGCGGCGGTGATGAGGACTGTCCCGGCCAGTGTTATGAGCCCTCCAATGATCATGGGCTTCGTAACCCTCTCATGCACAGTGATCGCCGAGATAAGCACTCCGAGAAATGGAAGAAGATAGATTGAAACGGACGCTTGGCTCACATCGAGCCGTCTTAATAGGAACATCCAAAGCACCATTGCCAAGCCCCAGCTCATCATGCTTAAGACCATCAGGGCCAGCCACGTTCCGGCTGCGTAATGGGCAATTCCAGAAATCGTAAAGTTTTCCACCCCTAGCGCCAACGGCACACCCAAAATGACTGCCAGCGCGTACCCGTAAACCAAGACCTCGATAGGCGTAAAGCGCCGAAGCAATTCTTTGCAATATACGTTGTAAAACGAGCTACTGCTACATGCTAGGAGCACAAGAATATTCCCAAAGAGAAACTTTGGGTTGGTTAGTTGAAGATGGCGCCAATCGAAGCCTGAGAGCATCAGGACGCCAAGCAAAGCCAGGAGCAGGCTTCCCCAACGCACCCACGTCATCTTCTCGCCCAGAATCAGCGATGCCAGTAAGGCTGTCATTACCGGAACGGTCAGGTAAATGAGGGCGGCATCTGAGGCCGAGGAACGGCTTACCCCCCAGGCCAGCAACGCAGAGGCCGGGATCAGGCCCACGATGCCGATCATAAGGAAGCCGGTAATATTCTGCTTTGTCCACAAGGACCGGCCAGCGGATGAGAGAGGTCGAGAAGATGGCTGGCTGGGGTTCCGCTTTCGCTCCCAGATCAGGAATGGCAGCAATACAATGGCAGCGATCAGGAAGGTCCAGGCACTCAAGGTTAGGGGGCCCATTTTCTCGCCGGCGACCTTATAAGCGGCGTATTGGGCGGCCCACATTCCATTGACCAGAATGAGCAAACAGACATCGAAAACAGACCGCGAAGACACGTTCATGATTTGTTTGAAGGAAATCGGTTATTTGTAACCTTCTGCTCTCAGAATAAATTGCTCAGGCTTCAACAATCAGGCAGCGGACGTCCAGCGGTTCGACCCTCACACGCAGACTATTCCCGCTCGACAGAAGCTCAGCGCCCAGGAGGTCCTTCGCGGATCTGGAATTCTCAAGCGGCAAGTCCGCTTCGACGGGCCGTTCAGTCAGATTGAAGAGAAACCAAGCCGACTGGTTTCCCAGCACCCGCCGTCTTCGCTTCAATTCTCCAACGTTGTCCGGACGAACTCCCTCCCGTTTCAAAACCTCAGCCAGGAAGCTCGCATTTCGCGGGTCGTTGTAGGCGAGGAACGCGTGCCCCAGGAGCGTGCCGACAAGATAAGCCTGTCCCTTGCCAAACTTGTTGACGGAACCTGCCACCTGATCACCATACATCAGGATAGGCTTGGCGGTCTGGGGGGCGAGGGTTTGAATGTAGAAAGCCGGGAAGACACTCTCCTTTGACCAATCGCCCACGCCGGAAAGGTTTCGGAATTGCTTGATGTCTCGTGGACCGAATTCAGATATGGTCCATTTCGAACCTGTGCCAGGTTCGCGAATCAGGAACACGCCGCTGTCCGTGGCACCGAAGATCTCAGCAACGCCTGGAGCCATATCACCCTTGAAACCCATTCCGTAATTGCTGAAGCGTCCGGGGCAAGCTTCGGAAATCAGAACACCGCCATTTCGCACGTAAATCGAAAGGTTCTCGACCATGCTCTGGCTGAGCGTAAGCGGGAACGGGAGGATCAACACCTTGACCTTGTCGGGCGTGGCAGGCAGGGCGTTGATGTCAATAAAACCCGCGCTGAACCCCTCCGACCAGAGCGATTTCCAGATGCCGGTAAGCGTGTACTGGATGTGTTCGAGAAAGTTGTGTAGCGACCCTTCCCCAAAGTGAAAGGCGTCCTCGCTCACCACCAGCGCCACCGCAGGTTCCGGGTGCCCGCCGCTCGCAAAAAGGTCAGCGTGCTGGTTGAGGGCCTGAGCCAGGCGGCCGGCTTCGTCAGCCCGCTCGGAGGAGTCCGACTGCCAGTCAAGCAAGCTGAAGCCGTATCCTTCTTCCCAGAAGATCTCCGGCCTATGGTTCCAGAAACAGATGCCGCGGGCCCCAGCGGCGAGGCAGCTCAGGACCCATCGTCTTATGTCGGCAGCGCTTGGCACCCGGCGGCGATTGAGGCCTTCGGTAATCGGACCTCCCTGTAGTTCCGCCGTCCAGATGTGACGGTCTCTCTTCGCAGACCGAAGGTAGTCAAAACGCATCAAGATGTCTTCAACCTCGTGATTGACCTGGCCAACCTCGGTCAGGGGCTTTTCGGCAGAGCCGTGTGCGGCGTCCCACGGCCCCGGACCGCTCCAGCCCGGATAACAGGACGAGCCGAGCACGTCGAGCTGCTCTGCGTAGCGCCACTCGCGCGTCCCTGCGACCGTTATGCCGCCGACATGCGCCAGGATCGGACGATGCAACGGATCGGTGTGGCGGAAAGCATCGCCCTTCCACTTCAAGACGTCGGAGAGGTAGACGTCGTCCATGAAATAGCGCCAGTCGATGTAGGGGGGGACGTGGGGAGAGAAGCGAGGCGGATCGATGTCTTCCCAATTGCTGTAACTCGTTTTCCAGGTCCGATTTAGGTGCTCGAGCGACGAATACTTCACCCGTAGCCACGCGCGAAAGGCCGGAACAGTATTATGGCAGTAGCACACGCCCAAGTGCCCTGGGCGCAAGGGCCAGAAACCAATCTCCTGCCACACATTCCAGACTTCGATATTGTCATACCGCCCTATTTCTCTTCCAACCGCTTCGATAAACCGGATGGCGGCCGCACGCGCCCCAGGATGGTGCCAGCAAGGGCCTGGCTTGCCATCGGCCGGCAGAACGAACTGGGTGGGGTCGTTGTGAGGTTCACCCGTTTCATAAACCATGGTCGCGTCCGGCCACTTTTTCCAAAGCCAGGCGGGTGCGGTCTCCATGGTTACACCAAAATAAACACGGAGGCCGTTCTGCCTTGCGTCGGACACAACCTGGGAAACTGTTTCAAGGTGGATCTCCCCTTCGGACGCTTCATCGTTCGCCCACACTTCCTGTATCTTAATCATCGTCAAGCCCAAGCGCTTCAAAATAGGAAAATCATGCCTTAGTTGGTCGAGGGGCAAGTGGGGTTCACGGTAAACGTGCGCTCCGAAAGGGAAAGTGCCTGCGCTTATGGGCTTTGTTTCTGGAGATGGTGGGAGGGCCATGCCTGAGTTAAGCATCATGCCACCCCCAATTGCACCTCCTGCCAGCAGGCCTTGGAACTCTCGACGGGTCATTTTGCTATTCATAGGATTTTGATCCTTTATGCCAGTAATTTCGCCACTTTCTCGATTCTTAAAACACACGGCCAACGGGATAGGGTGGGACATCGAATCCGAGCCTTACCTCTGCCGTTGTCCGGTCCCACCTGGCAATTGCGTCATGTTCGTCCGCCTCCAGTCGCCCCGGGTGCGGGTGAGCAGCCTGAGGGTGTTGAAGCAAATTCTTTGAGAGCAGTTTGATTGAGTTCGATTCCGAGGCCCGGCCGCTGGGGCAAACTGATCTTCCCGTCTTCAATGACCAGCTCATCTTTCACTAGTTCACGTCGCAATCGGGAAAATGCCACGGGAGCCGGCAGGAACTCGATGAACGGGCAATTGGGGGATGCAGCGGCGACCTGGGCCGTGGCCGCGACTCCAATGCCCGTTTTCCAGCAATGCGGCACGATCATCTTCCCCCGATCCGCCGCCATCTCGACGACGCGCATCGCCTCCGTGATTCCTCCCACTCGTCCGATGTCGGGTTGGGCCACATCGATGTGTCCACGGTCCATCAAATCCAAGAATTCAAATCTTGTTTGCAACCATTCACCCGCCGCGATCCGGATGCTCGCGTTGTCCGCAAGATGGGCATACCCATTCAAGTCGTCAGAAGGCAATGGTGTCTCGACAAAAAAGATGTCGTATTGTTCAAGCTGTCGAATGACCTTCAAAGCCTCCTTCCAATCAGACCAGCAATAGGCGACATCCAGCATCAATACCATGCTTGAACCTGCTGCCTCGCGACAAGCCGCTACCATATCGACAATGGCTTCGTTTCCTTCTTGCAGACGATGGTGGGAGTAAGGTCCCCGAACGCAAATCTCAAGCTTCGACGCCGAAAAGCCGAGGCTCTTGGCCCATTGCACCTTGCGAACTAGATCCTCTCGCTGGGTGGTGAGCGTATGCCCTTCGGGAATCAGACTGGCGTAAGGGGTAATAAATTCATGCGCGGCGCCCCCCAGGAGCCTCCAAACTGGTTTCCCCTCAGCTTTGCCGTAGAGATCCCAAATCGCCATATCAAGGGCGCCAATCGCGCAGATACCTGAACCACGCCTGCCCGTCATGGCAGAAAAGGTATAAAGCCGATCCCAAATCGCGCGAGGTTGCGTGGGGTCCTGCCCCACCAAAAGTTCCGTCAAGCCCAGACTCATGATGTGCGATCCCGGCGCTTCAATATGCGCTTTAATCACCCACGGATTCGCATCAACTTCGCCAATGCCGGTGATGCCTTCGTCGGTGTGGACTTGCACCACGATGGTGTCCTGCGAGGAATCACAGGCGTCCGGATTACCATCGGGCACCGCGAGCACCGAGCATTCTACAGAGGTAATTCTCATGCAGTTCCCCTTACTCAAGATTTATGTAAGACAGGAATCCACTGAATTCCAGGCCGCCAGCGCAGGAAGACAGCACGCTCTTAGGGTTGCTTCAATTCTAGTTCGTCTAAGCCTGCGGATTCTGCCTGAACAACTGTACCTTGGACTTTAGCTTTCTTGAATCGGGAGAAGGTGATTGCGGCCTTTTGACTCTCCCCCAGAGACTCGTAGGCGCGTGCAAGCTGATAGTAAGCCTGGGTCAAGCCGGGCTGAAGTTGGATCGCCTCTTTGAACTCCCTGCATGCCTTGCCTGCGTGGTTCAAATGCATCTCAACTTTTCCAAGGCCGTAGTGAGCCAGCCCGTATTGGGGGTCCAGTCTTGTCGCCACTAGAGACTCCTGTTCTGCTTCCAGATCTCGTCCTTCGCGGAGTAGCAGTGCCCCAAGGTGAAAACGAAATCTTGCGTTATTAGGCTTCAGGGCCGCTGCCTTCCGCAAGCATTGCTCAGCGAGCCCAGTTTTGCCAGCGATTACCAATGTAATACCCTTCAAAAACCAAGCACGGTCAAAATCCGGTTGCAAATCAATTGCATGATCGACATTGGCAATCGCATCCTCATATCGTCGGAGAAAATAATCGCTCACGGCAGCTGAGTAATAGGGGCCGGCCCATGTTGGCGCGAGTCGTATCGCTTGTTGTGCCACTTCGTAAGCTGTAGAGTATCTTCTCATCCGTTGCAATATGCGGGATTCAAGAAGAAGATAGTTCGGGTTGCCGGGTGAACCCTCGATGGCGAGATTCACCGTGGTCTGGGCGTCAACCAGATCGCCGAGAAAATAGTCAGCTTTGGCCCGAAGGTAATCATCCTCAATTCCAGGGCCCTGATTGAGCGTGGCCACCGCTTTAGCCGGTTGCCCCGTTTTCATGTATGCTTCAGCAAGGAGGCGGCGCGCCTCCCTCTGATCAGGATGAACCAACACAGCTTGGCTCAAAAACTGAATGGCATCGTTGAGCATCCCGTTTTTCAAGTACAACTGGCCCACAGCCTGGAGCCAATTGGCCTCTCTGATGAAAGCTTTGAATGCCTCCGTGCCTTGCTCTCGTGCCCGGTCAGGGTGGCCTGCCTTCAGGGTGGCGCGGATGAGGTTGAATGCAATGTCGGGGCGGCCCGGCTGAAGCGTTCTGGCCCGCAGTAGCCAATCCTCTGCCTGTTTTGCATACCCAGAATCAAGCAGAATTAGGCCCAGGTTGTAGGAAGCGTCGGCATTACTCGGATCAATTGCCAAGGCGCTTCGTAGCTCGCGCTCACCATCCTTGAAGCGGTCCTGACGCAAATAGACTACTGCCAAGTTGTAATGTGCTTTAAATGAATGAGGTTGAATTTGAACAGCCCGCCAATAATCTTCCGCAGCCTGGTTTAGGTGCCCCTGGCGAGCCTCAATATCTCCCAGCATCTCGTACACATCCCCCGAGTGAGGATCAAGCCGAAGAATCATTTTCAAGTCCTGTTCGGCTTCCAATAGATTGCCATTCGCAACAGCCTTGCCTGCAGCGGTAAGAAGTAACCGAGCTTCCGGGGATTCGCGGGAATCGAATTCTGCCGTGACGGAACTAATCGAACAACCTGAGTTTGGAAGTACGAGCCACGTAAAACTCATTATCAGGCCACACACAAGGGCGCGCCGGATCGGTGCCAATCGCGACGGACAGACTGAGTGTTGGAACCACCCCCGAGTAGAGAGTCTGGTCAACAGCCCTCTCCTCCTCTTCGAAGTAGTGCCAAGACGTTCCTTGTAACGGCCAGTTGAAGAGCAATCATGTTCGTGAATTCGTTTGGTGAATCTATCAACCAGAGGAGTTCACCCTTTCCATCCCAGGATGCTTTTTGGAAGCGTCCCCTAGCCTTGTTCCCTGCCACAAGGAGTCCTCCAAGTTCACCGTGGGGAGCCACAGGGCGCGGGTTGCGCTTCGCCGCGAGCCGAAACTTCAAGTATTCTCACATCTTATGCCCTTACGGATTCTTCATAGAGGGACACGAGTTGATCTGGCCGCACTGGAACAAATTCAGGTCCCAAACCCCTCGCGATTTCTTCCACCATCCCCATATCGACGGCCCAATTTCCCAGGAATACGTGCAGGAACATTGGCCGCTGAGGAGGCGTCCAGCGCTTGATGTCGTTGACCTCAAACCAAACTGCACTGGTGCGCGTGTAGTTTGTAAGAGGCATATATTCACGAGGCCCATCATTCACAGCCCGGAACACGGGAATTTCGCCTGCCACGCTGATCAGGTTTTCATTCGTCGTCACGTGCGTTCTACCGTAGTTCGCGAAGATCCCCCGGAGTCCCTCTATCCCAGCGAGCTCCGCAAGCCTCTCGGGCCGCATTTCCGCAAGCGTTGACATAACCGAAGCTCCAATTCTCTGCCGGTAGACTGATGAGAGACTTACGAAATCCTTCAAGATCTGCTTCTGCTGGTCGGGCGGATAATTCGCCGCATAAAGGTCCTCATGAATGTATCCAACCCCGGACAAGGCGTTGACGAAACAATCCCCCGGTTTGGCGTGTTTGTAGTAATAGTCGAGAATATCGGGCATCCCATCGAAGACCGCAGGGCCAATCTGCCAGCCGAGGGGTACCCTGCCATGCGCAGGATCATCGAACAACTTACGGTAGTAGTGTCGTTGGAAGTTCCATCCGTCACCGTCAGAGCGTACGAAGCTGTAATAGACTTTGCTTTTGTCCAGCTTGACTGCAGGTGCCGATTGGCGAAAATTCGCTGTGGTACCGGAATGCACCGAAAGGTTGCCGACGGTTGGCGAATACCCATCGTAGGCGGTGCATAATTCGAATTTCGCGCATTCGCTGAAGAGGCGGACCCCAAGCCACTCCCCAATTCCGCCCTGCGGTTCGTCTCCGCTTCCCGGCCAACCGAGGCATGGGATATTGGGAGGCCACTTCATCAGGATCTCCCGTGCGAATTCTTTTTCCTCATCTGGGGAAGCCGTGGGGTGGCTTGTGATGTCCTGGGCTCCCGATATCCAAAGAATTGGAATCTTGAATTCCAGCAGGTAGTCCCGGAGCGCCACCTCATGCGGGTCGAGAACGGCGATGGCCTGCCTTGAAAGCTGTTGCCCATAATGTTTGAAGAACCACCGGTAAGCATCGATATCCTTCTTCCAGTTCATCAAGGAGAAATCCAAGCCCATTTTCCAGGAATCGGGCAACCGTCCGGCGGGAAGATTGTATTCGTAAACCGTTCGGGGAGTTATAACCAATCCGCCGCGAAGGCTGGCCAGCATGGTAGCGACGTTGATCGTGGCGGGGACTGCCGGGTCGATGATATATGCCTGATTGACTTCCCCCAAAAACCTCTCGAACGCTTCCCGCACCAGTAGCCAGCGGACCTCCTCGATATCACCTCGTTCCTTCATCCAGTTCAGCCAAAGCTCGTCGTAGTCGTCATGAATCAGGTACAGGCGGGGCTGTGGCCGGTTGACAATTCCTTGCAGGCACGAGAGTGTTAGCCGCAAGTCCCAAGAGTCTGTGGTGAGGTCTGTCAAGCGGACAGCGTACATGACCTTTGCAGGCGGATGGGATTTGGGACAGACGTGAATTCCCTGCGTCGTCCCCAGGACCAGGGACTTGTCCAATAGCAAGCCACTGCAACCGGCGGCAGAAAGTTGCATAAACTGGCGTCGATTCAACAAGCTATTCATGGATCGCTTTGTCCTTTCATGGGAGCGGAACCACATAAGCTTTGGTTCGGGGGCTTTTTAGGGTTTCGCCCACGATCGAAAATCCGCGCAAAGGCCGATCAGACTTGGCAATCAGCTCCACGGTGCATTTCACCTCTTCTCTTGGAAGCAAATCAAAGAACTGGTTACTCCAGAGAGGCAACACAGAACCGTCCGTGAAGTCCGGGCCATCGAAGCGCAGACGAAGGCCCCTTAGATAGCCCGGCCCGTTCTTGATGCGAATTTGCGCTTTGGTTGATTTCTTGCTTATTTCAAGCCAAGAAAGCGAAATATCCGGCCAAGGCCCTGCCGGCAAGTTCCGAAGAGTTTCGAATATGGGGGTAGCTCGAGTCTCTATTAGATCTGCCATTGGCGCGGCAAGACTTTCGCCGGAAGCTAGTGCCAGCGACGTGGCAGCAACCATGAAGAACAGTCGGCCCTCGGATGTCCGGGTATCGCGGTCGATCACGACTTGAGTACTGCCATCCCCGGCTGGAGAGAACCCCAGATAAGCGATGGTCCGTCCTCTTCCATAATGCCCCATCACGAGTAGCGGGTGGCTGTTCACTGAAAGGAGCATGGTTGCTTCAGGCCGTGGATCAAGGACATGATAATTGGGAGGATAGAGACCCTCGAAATCTGCTTGCTTGAGCCAGTCTGGTGCACCACCAGAAACCTCAATCTTCGGTTTAGTCGAGCTTGCTGCCGACCAACCGGGAAGACCGGCAATTTGCCCATCCCAAACGTCATTTGTGTGCCTGACCGCAACTGGAAGAACTTGAGCTAGAGGTGTAAGATCAAGCGCGGCTGTCTTATCATCCTCTCCGCCGTGGAAGCTTGCCCAGCTCCCAGTGTGTACGAACGCAACTCCTGCTTCGACGGCTTGCACTATGACCGGTGCCCAGCTTTCAGGTGCTTCGCGCCAATAGCTGTCAAAGCCCGTTAGCCAGATCACGTCATATTGTTGCAGTAAATCGCCGGCGGAATCAGGAAAGTGGCCTGCCGCATTCAGAACACTCCCTGACGGATGGAGAACCAGCGTGACCTCCGCTCCCAAGTTTGAAAGATAATTAATGACCGGCTGGGCCCAGTCGGCTGTTCCCACTATGAGAACCCTGAGCCATTTCCGAGTTGGCAGTGGTACAACCTTGACGTACATCTCATTGGTCGCCAGAATTTCCGCGCCTTTAACGCTTCGCCCTCGAAGCAAGTAAATTCCGGCGCGCATAGGCAGGTCCCAGTCAAGGTCATAAGCTGCCCGTGCTTTATTCGCAGGTACTAAAACCTGTTCCTCACGCTCTTGCAGCTTCTCTCCCTGCAAAGAATAAAGGGTGGACTCCACCCGCACAGAAATCTCCGAATTCGTCGCATTTGAGATCCAGACTGGCGCCTTCCACCGCCCACCAGCAGGAATCGACTCCAGCGCATAGCGGACGCCAAAGCTCATTGCGACCGGAGCGAAGGTCCGCCGCTGGACGTAGTACGCCATCATCGGTGTGTCAAAACAATCAAGAACCCCAAACCCGCTGACAGGCTTGAGGGGAAAATTCTTGAACATCCAGCTTCGGATTCCATGGATCGGATCGAACAACTTGCGGCGGTATGCATCTCCGGCATATCCGTAAAGAAAGGCCTGATAGATCTGCGAATCATTGACGAAATCCCGAAAGTCCTGCGGATGGCGGTCAGTGTTTTCCACGATATCTGGCGTCAGGAAGGCAAGGCCTTGATAAGAATACCCTGTCAAGTAGGATAACTCCTTCGGATCGACCGGAAGGCCCAAGGCCGACCATCTTGCAAACTTCGCACTCCATATTTCTTCTGGATCCACAATTCTTCGGATGGATTCCATTGGAAAATAGGCCAGCGCTCCATACTCGGAAACGAAATCCGCTTTCGCATCGAATTGCTGATCGTAGGTGGTGCCCTGAAAAAGACTTCCTTCCCAGAAGTGGTGCTCGCCAAAATCGCAATACCCCCTGAAATAGACCCCGTCCGGATCGTTGGCGAGAACTGTCTCCTGCATTTTCTCAGAGAAGGCACGATACCCGTCGGCGGCCGCCGCGATGCGCGGGTCCGTGGAAGTTGCAAAGTCATGCCCGTTTCCGGTCACTTCGGATAATGCACTCCAAACCACGACTGAAGGATGGTTGGAAAGGTTACGGACGATCTGAGCAACTTGCTGCGCCGACCACTGAATGTACTCTTCACGACGCGGGTATTCCCGATTGAGCACGTTCAACGGCCCCTCCTGGTTGAAGGGCAGTTCAATAAAAAGCAGGATTCCGAGCCGGTCCGCCAATTCGTAGAATTCACGCTTTTCAACGACCGTATAGTTGATCAAGTGATTCATGTTGGCGTGCCTGGCCAGCAGCAAATCCTTTTCGTAGGTCCATGCGTCTGTTTCCGCTGGATACAACTTCGACATGGGATACCAAGCTCCACGGACCAGCAGCGGACGCCCGTTCAGCCTATAAAGAAGGTTGGCATCTCGCTCGAAAGTGCGAATGCCAAAAATGGCCGACAACTCATCCAGCACCCGGCCCTCGTCGTCGAGAAGGCTTGCCTCAGCCGAGTACAGATTTTGAGGGCCTTGATCCCAAGTCCACCACAGCATGGGGTCCCTGACTTGAATGTCTAAATCCACACCTTTCAATTCTCCAGGCGCGCCCGAAAAAGCGATGGTGCGCGGAGGTAGACTCACGGAAGGTCCTGAAAAGTTTTCGGGCCTTACAGACAATTGCAACCTGGCGGAGCGTGTCGAATGGGCGTTCGAAGCGGTAACCCGCATTCTGATCTGGGCGCCTTGCTTGTTAACCCTTATGGTTGATACTTGAAGTTCCTCAATTCGCACAGCCCCTGTCACTTCGAGGCGGACGCTGCGGTGCAAACCGAGGGGGAAAACCACTTGCCCGGGACCAGGAAGGGCATCCCAGGCGGAATCGAACTCCCCTTTCATATATTCGAAGTGCGAACGGCCCGGAACCTTCCAGGGTGCACGGACACGGACTGCGAGGTAATTGGAGTTCCCAGCAGCCAACCGCTCTGTGATGTTGAACGCAAATTGAGTATAGGCGCCCTCGTGGCTTCCGAGCTTTTGACCGTTGAGCCAAACGTCGGCAAAGTAGTCAACGCCCTCAAAATGGAGTTTCACTTGTTGGCCATGATCGAAGAAAGGTGAGACGAAAGATCGCACGTACCACCATTCTTTTTGGTTGATTTCGGCAAGAGCTAATCCCTGGCCGTATGGGTCGAGAGTAGGTATGGCCAATTGAACGTCGTTGGGGACAGAAACGTTCAGAAACTTTCCCTCTGCGACCGGGCTCGAATGAATACCCCGCCGCTCACCTTCTCCGGGCATTAACCCCGCTAATTGCCAGCCACTCCCATCGAGTCGAATCAGCGCACGTGGCACACCACCCGAGGTCTTTTGCTCCGCAAGAACATTCTTCTCAAGAGCCAGTGCTTGCCATGCAGCGCTGGCGTCGGCGAATGCTGCCCCCGCAACCACACGAGTAAAGGATCTCCGGCTTATTTTCCCATTCAAAGGCATGGATTTGGTTGTGTCAGCAATTGCAAACTCGCCTTTGAGATTTGAATGCCACGGAGGACGGCACATGGGGGCCTATCTCAAATCGTCCAACCTAGAACAAGAACTTAAGTGCCAGTTGAACGATACGGGGAGCATTGGCGCTGGTTACCATTCCAAAAAAACCGTTAATGTTCCCTGAAGGGTTGAGAAACTGGGCATGATTAAATGCATTGAAGAACTCTCCACGGAACTCAAGGCTTTTCGATTCTGTTAACTGAAGGTATTTCTGCAACGACAAGTCAAAGTTGTTGAATCCTGGACCATGAAAGAACGCCCGGTTGGCGGTACCAAATTGACCCAAGGCTTCCTGAGTAAAGAGTGAGGTGTTGAAATAAGGCTTTCCCGACCTCGGGTTTGTAATGTCCAGGTTCCCGCCCAGAAAGTTGGGGACATCCGCAGGCGCAATTGCCATTGTACCGAGCAGCGAATTGTCGTTTGTTTCCTGCAAGTTGATGGGGAATCCTGTTGCAAGGCGGGCAATTCCGACCAGGTGCCACCCAGACGTCAGTCGATTGTTGGGGTTGTCCGTGAGCCTATCGAAGGGCAACAGCCAATCGTAGCTGACCACGAAATTATGGGTCATATCAAAGCCTGATAGCGCCATACTCAGAGCTGGGTTATAAGGATAGGGGGTGCTGCTCCCCAGGGATGATGCATTATCCATCGATTTACTGTAGGTGTAGGATGCAAAGAATGTGAGCGGTCCACTCGTATGCCGGAGGCTGGCCTCCAGTGCGTTGTAATTCGAGTGGGCCAGACCCGCAAACCAGTAGTTATCGCCAAAGTTGGGACCGAAGGGACCCCGGGTCCCGTTGACGATGGTACCGTCAGGCCTGGTATACACTCCGCTTTCACCAAAAGGACCACATGTGGGCGTGCCAGGGGCAACTTCGTTCGGTTGACTAAGGCTCAGGCAAAGCTGCGGATTTCCTGGATTGTTCGCGATCTGAGCGAGAAGGCGATGGCCCTGACTCCCAACGTAAGCAAGGGTCATTAAAGTGTTGTTGCCGAACTGGCGTTGGATCGTGAAGTTGTAATTCTCCGAATACGGCGTCTGAGTATTGATTTGCGGCACGGGATAACCCGATAAAGGCAGATATTTGGCCCAATTGAAATTGGTACTTCCTGGCGGCGGAGGTGTGAATGGGAAGGGCTCAGGATGAGTCGCCCCGTCAGTCCGGTTCGTAAAGGGTGCGGCAAATAGCGGAGGCGAGGGCGAAACGTAAAAAATATCAAACGGGGCGAGTCCCGAATTATCTAGCATCTGGACCCCCTCGACATTGGTGTAAAACATGCCGAAGCCTCCCCGAATGCTTAACCTTCCTGACCCTCCTGTTAGCCACTTCATCGGACCACTCTTTCCAGATGGAGAAAAGGCAAACCCCAGCCGGGGAGCAAGATTGTCCAATGGGGTGTGAGAAATGGTTCGAGGAATGGTACCGCCACCCGGCGCAGGGTCCCCAGGGAAAACATAGCCATTGGGAGCTCCGGGATAGATCTTGGATTGATCACCATAAACAAATGTGCTCACTTGGTTTGATTTTTCATACCAGGGCTGGAAAATCTCATAGCGCAAGCCGTAATTCAGTGTGAGGTCGGGATGGGCACGCCAGCTATCCTGTGCATAAACACCCGAGTAGTTCCGAAGATTGTCAATATTGAATCCCCCCTCCTGGACGAAAACGCTTGGGGCCCCAATCAGGAAGTCTGAGAAGTCCGTTCCAGTTTCGCTGCCGCTAAAGGAAATGAACCCGTTGCCTCCAACGTAGGGCAAGGGTTCGTGGAAGTTGTTGAATACATACTCTCCCCCGAATTTAACGGTGTGAGTTCCAATCACCCTGGAGAAATTGTCGAGGACAGATGGCGTGTCTTCATAACGGTTGTAAAGGACGCCAGGAAGGCCAATCCCGTAGTTATTAAACCCGATACTTGGAACCCCGGAAAACGAAGGCGTCGCGGGGACAATCCCGCCCGGCCCCCCCACCTGAAACCCCAGTGAGTTGAGCGAGATTCCTGTTCCAGAAACCGGATTGTTGTTGTGAAAAACATAGCGGTTGAAGCTGAGATGAAGCTCATTTACGGCCTCGGCTCCAAAGGATTTCGTGTCGCTCAGAGTGATTAATTGGGACCGCCCTCCATTGAAAGTGGGGAATCCTGGCAAATTGTTGGTTCCGTAAGGGACCAACTCGAAGTTGTCGTCGATGAAGTAATATGCGGAAAGCATTCCAAAGCGATGGCTGTTTCCGTCCACCCGCATCGCCCCGAGGTCATCCCTGGTATGGATATTGTTCGCGGTGGACACAAAGAATTGCCCGAGGTTGGGCAGAGGGATATACTGCAATAGCTTGCTGGCGGGAGCCGAGAAAAGCTGCTGGGGTATGACCCCATTGGGGAACACACACTGAGCACCCGTCGCACATCCTGAAACGTAATACGGTTCCCCGGAGTTGACGGGATACCCGAGTTTCTGTGAGAGCAGATTAGCGAAGTAGGGCCCGTTGACCGTTCCCGTGAGGGCGCTGCTGGCAATGGCAGAAAAATCGCCATTACGCTCGGCCAGCGAGGGTACCGGAATGTCACCGGAACTCTGACCTTGGTTTGTTCGTGTTCCTTGGTAGTCCAGGAAAAAGAAAATCTTGCCCCGTTTGATGGGACCTCCAAATGTTCCTCCAAACTGGTTCTGCTGGAAGGCGCCCCGGTTGATGTCAAAGAAATTACGGGCATCGAAGGACGTGTTGCGCACAAAGTCAAAGGCATCACCGTGGTATTGGTTCGTTCCTGATTTCGTGACCACCGTGACCATCCCGCCACTGTAATTCCCGTACTCGGCGTCGAAATTGGCTGTTAGAACGCGAAATTCCGCGATCGAATCCAGGTTTGGAATCACGGTCGCCCCATTATTGAGGGCGTTGTCGACGTTGCTGCCGTTTACCAGGAAGCCGTTGGCTGTTTCACGCCCTCCGCTGATAGAAACATTGCCTTGTTCGGTGCTTCCGAAGAAATTGCCTTGAGAAGTGGCCAATTGCGGGACAACACCAGGCTGAAGACCCAGCAAATTCGTGTATGCGCGGCCGAGAAGTGGTAACGTCTCCATGGCCTTGGTCTTTATGACATCCCCGAGCTGTGTGTTGGCCGTTTCAACGTGAACCGCACTGGTCGTGACTTGAACCTCTTGAGTCACTTGCCCAACCTTCAAAACGATATCAAAGCGCAGTTGATCGTTTGTATTGAGCGTGATGTTTGTTCGCTGGTATGTTTCAAACCTATTTGCCCCTGCGACGAGTTTGTAAGTGCCGACCGGTAGGGCCAGGAACGAATAAACGCCTAAGTTGTTAGTCGCTACTTTCTGGCTTACCCCGGTATTCGCGTTCGTAATCGAGACGGTTGCGCTTGGGACCAGCGCCCCGCTCGAGTCTCGCACCACCCCCGAAACGCTTCCCGAATCGGAGGCCCAAGCTGTGACTGCAAAAGCTAGAAAAAGACCCAAAAACAATACCGATCGGACTCGCATTTGATTCCTCCCAGTGCTTACCGCCTTGGCGGAGAATAAGGTCTGACCCGCTCCTGCATGGCCTGGCTCTGCGCACCCAACTCGTCCCGCCTGTTAAACCGCTTCAAGGACACTCGACTAAACTCCTGGCCTGCTCACCCGGAGAGATGCGCAGGTTCGGCATTATCTAATCTCAGCCCCTATCCCTATCTTTATCTTTCCAGACATCAAATTTTCATAATATATACCATGATCGATCCTCGATCATGTGCTGAATTACTTACCATAATTAAATTTTCTTTGTCAAGTGTTTTTCAATCTATGTTTTTTAATCTGGGGTTGAAGCATCGATTTTCACTCGGACGTAAAGACCGACGAATCACTAGATTTACGAGGGTTAACGGAGCTAGGCCGCACGGCCTGGGGGAGTTTGAAGCTTCGGAGATGACCCCGGCCCAGAAAGCGTCCGTTGCGGGAAGTCATTGAAAGGATTGAACGGCTAGGTAAACTGTTAGGCCGCCAGGGATAGGGCGGAGGATACAGAAGAGGCAGTAAAACCAGAACCCGTAAGCAACGTTTCGTAGTATGATTATTCGATCATAAATCAGGAACTTGCATTCCTAAAGGTAGATTGTTGCATGGAAAAGGTATTCGAAAAACTATCGAGCACCACCCTGCGAGAGCGCATTGCAGAAAAGATTCAAGAGGCCATTCTGACCGGAAGCCTGCGTGAGGGGGACAGGCTGGTCGAGCGGAAGCTTGCTGCACAGTTTGAAACGAGTTTGACTGCCGTAAGGGAGGCGTTAATCCAACTCGAAACGGAAGGTTTCGTCACCAAGAAGCCGAATTCGGCCACCTATGTCACCAAACTGTCTTTGGAGGCTGCTGAAAAGATCTTTATCGTCCGAAAGGTGCTGGAGGCGTTTGCGGTCGAAGAAGCTGCACGCACAGCCTCCCCAGAGCAGGTCCAGCAACTGGAAGGGGCGTATTTGGAGTTGCTCGACACGGCACGAGCTCAAAATGCCCAGGCTTTTATTCTCAAGGACTTGGCGCTGCATGAGATGATCTGGCAAATAGCGTCCAATGAGTACCTCGAGGTGGCACTGAGAAGAATCGTCCACCCCATTTTTGCGTTTACTGCGATTCGAATCCTTTCCTGCCATCCCTTTGACTTACTACAGGACGCGCACTCCCATCTACCTATAATTGACGCCATCAAACTCAAGAAACCCACTGCGGCTAGAGACGCATTCTTGGCTGCTGTCGATGACTGGCTTTCCAAAACGAAAGACTATGTGTTCGGACAACCCGAAAGCCCTGGCGCATGATCGCACGCGCTTAGGTGCTGGGGCTGGTTAATCACGTTCCCTATTCGCTGAAGATGATTTGTTTAAGGCCATCAGTTTCAGCGTGGCTCACCGTATTTTTGTCTGCTCATTGAACAAGCCGATTCATATTCTGTGGGGTCTTCGTCAACTCAAGGCAATTTCACAAGACCACCGACTGGATTGTTGAGCAAGACAAGAGAAAATGCCACTGCCGCCATTTCCGGAAATTGGCGCTCTTGCCGTCCCGTCGCTTCACCCGTCTTCACCCATTTCCCCTGATGCGCTCCCAGGCACGCTCAACCCGGGCCAAAGCATGGGTATGATTCTCATCAGTCTTGGGTCAAAAGACCCTTAAGTATCTTTCTGTCTCCCACTGGCTTACGCTCTGGTTATACTGCCGCCATTCTTCACGCTTGACCTTGAGGTAGTATTTTGCGTAGCGCGCCCCCAAAGCGCCCTGCAAGACGGAGTCCTGTTCGAAGGCGTCAAGCGCCTCGGCAAGAGTTGTCGGCAGGAGCGCGATCCCGCGCTTCACCAGCTCCTCTTCGGGCGTCTCGTAAAGATTGCCCGTATTCGCAGGCCCGGGATCGATCTGGTTGGCGATGCCATCGAGCCCCGCCGCCAGCAGTGCAGAGAGCGCAAGGTATGGATTCGCAGCGCCATCCATCACCCGGACCTCAATGCGGCCGG